>Ga0326514_10000891_pt1 | contig 19738 bp, 9 predicted proteins | sample 3_2548_0518_D_FD_203653 | JGI IMG/M metagenome (GOLD analysis project Ga0326514, IMG submission 203653) | Bovine rumen microbial communities from UC Davis, California, United States - 3_2548_0518 | ecosystem: Host-associated > Mammals > Digestive system > Stomach > Rumen | place: USA: California... | reverse complement strand
TGGTGTTGGTCAAAGTAACCTTCACGTTCAGGGTAATACCACGTACTGAAGCACCTACCTGTATCAGATGCAGCACAGCGCTATAAGGATCCTGAAACTCTGCATAGGTGTGGTTAACATCATCAGTCAGTTCCCATACTACATCGGGTGTTTTGCTGCCATCATCCTTTGTAGCTACAGCCACATCGTTACCGCTGGCCACCAACAGAGCCAATTCTTTGAAACATTGGTTAGCGTCAAGATCGTAGCCTTCAGAAGTACTGTCGGTATTGATATACTTCTTACCGTCGATACTCATAGAGGTTGCAGCGATGGTGGTACCAGGGAAGTTGATGTACAGATCGTTTTCGGTATCGCGGATATCACCATAGCGAGTTATTAGCTTTGCTACGTCGGCATAATACAGCACGCCGCTGCTGCCATTCACCACCATAATACGGCCCTTCAGCAGGCAGGTGTGAGCATCGCCGATAGCAATCAGCCAACGGATCATATCGGCTTCCACTGCCTGAGTCATCCAGGCGATATCAGCCAGATTCATTAACGTTACTGCAGTTCCTGCAGCTTTCATCGCCAACACATGGCCACGGATAGAAGTACCCAGCAACGGACTACCGGTAACGGTAAGCTGTGTTAGGCTGCCATACCCCTGCAGAGTCAATGTTGCGAGCTGTGGCTGGGCTGTCAGCGAAAGTGCTGTCAGCGTTGCAGGCAGCTGCATACTTGTGAGGGTCGATGTGGCAGGAACGCGAACCTGAGAGATACTTGTGTCGCGTACATCGATGCTCTGGCAGAGAGTAAGCGCCGACAGATTCAGCGTGCCGGTACCAATGACAGCACCTCTCACATTGAATTCCTTCAGACGTGTAGCGGTACCGATAATGATATTATTCACACGGAAGGCTGGCAGGTTCTGATCGGTATAGAACACAGTAGGAACTGCCTCGAATTTGGTAAGGCGACGCCCATTCAGCGTAAAGTTAGATACGCCATTGTTGGCCACCATATCACCCACGTTACCCAGCTCGCGATAATAATTCAGTCCAAACACGTTAACACCAAGGTCGCTGGCCTGTCCTGGATCTATATTCAACTCAAAGTATCCGTTAGGCATATTGGTAGCACCTGGAGCCACACGAACATGGGGATTAATCAGGTTAGACGTCTCGCGACCTCCAGTAGGATAGATCCATTGGTGTGGTACCAACTTAAATACGTAAGCTGAAGGTGAAGAGGATCCTGGCAAAGCAAACTTCTGCATACCGAAACTATCTGTTGCTTCAGCCAATCCCGTTAGGCCCTGGCGCAAACTGGTAGGCGTAAACTCGCCGAAAGCAGCGTAACTGGCCATATATACCAGGCGCCGCTTCATAAACTGCAGCTCAGCCTCCAGCTGGTCGCCCATCGACTGTTTGATAGGATGGATAGAACGGATATCGCTCAGGAACCCGATCAGCTCAGGCAATTCATAGCGGATACGTGCTGCCTCATTGAATACTACTGCAGGGAAGTAACGCTGAATGTCGAAGATGTAGCGGTTAAGCGCCTTCCACACTCCACTCATAGCGTCGCTTTCGTTGCTACCAATACCACCTGTCAGCGAAGCCATATGGCTCAGAATAGAGCGCAACATGCTAGCCAGATCGCCGGCAGGCTCCCACATCAGCTCACATAGATCGAACAGTACGTTATAGTAGCCCTCGTACATGATCGAGTTATCCACATCGCCTGTCATAGCCACATGGTTAGCATTAGCACCGGCGTATGGATGCATACGGTCGATATAGTAAGGCTTCGACTGCAGTCCACTGTTATCTGTGGCCAGAGTGGTATCCACATCATCCTGGTGCAACTCGAATAAATGAGTAACAGGATCCAGGACATAATAGGTATTCTTAGAACAGTTGTCGGTACCAGCAATGAAGTGATTCTCAAAACAGTAGTGGAACTTCAGAGAGGTTACATTAAAGAAGCTACCGATATTGTTTCTGGCATCGGCTACAATGGCATCAACAAAAGTCTGGTTAACCAGATCTGACTGGTTCTTTTCGGCCTCAGTTAATCCATTCCATGCAGCTGCTGTCATTGCATAGGTACGCAGATCTATCTGAGCATACTGCGAACCATCCCACAAACCAGCATCAACCCACTCACCATCGGTATAGTCGTAGCGCTTCAGCAGGTAATCACCTGTAGCGGTACCACCATCGGTATGACACCAGTACTTATTTACCTTGTTTACGCGACTCTGTGCCAACTCGATACGAGCACGCTCTTCGGCTGTAGTCTCAGCTGTGATAGTACGATCGGCATAGTCAGCATCTACCATAAACTCCTGTAGGGTACCATCGTAATGACGTACGCGAGGTGCATGCAGATACAAGAAGTTCCAAGCTGCCTTGATATAACCAACGATAGCTGCTGTAGGATATCCATTGGAATCTGTCTTACCGCCATCGAAATCAATACATTTCTCCTTATCGCCACCCTTCAGACGGTAATAGAAAGCTTCCTCGTCTGGATCGTAGTAAACCTTAGGATCATCATTACCATGGGCCACATCATCCCAGGGAACACGCATATCGGTAAGTTGCTTATCGTTATCAGCGCCCTCGATCATGCAGAAATCAGCATGTGCGCTCTTTACGTATCCCCAGCTGGGCTTGTCCATCTTACCTGCACCCCAGGCACATGGACCACGGAATACAGCACGATCGCTTCCCTCTGCCTGAGTGAAAAACAGGAACGGCTCTGTATGTTTGGCCACTACAGCACCAGCTACTGCAGTCTGCATAGTATTCTTACCAACTATAGCGGTATGCAGCTCATTATACAGCCAGTTGATACCGATAAGGTGGCTCTGCATCGAAGAGGCATAGTTAATCTTATTCACCAGCTTCTGTGCCATGGGAACACCAAGAGACACCTGATATCCCACACCGCGATACTTACCATTACCATCAATCCAGCCATCGGGCACTGTTACCTGTGTAGTGGTACCATGGTAAGGCAGGGCGCTCTCAGTAGGCAGAGGGAAGTTCTTACCCAGATAGCCACCCTTCAGCTTCCAGGCGCCGACCTCTCCAGTAGGTTGACTGTCGCCATCCAGCCACTCATACTCAGCATCCCACTCTGCAGTAATACTGCTATGCAGCATGGTGACAGGAATTGTAATTTCACCCTCAGCATCCTGGATTTTAACCTGGATATTATGGTAGTAATATGTCTTGGCAGTGGTACCCTGGTTCTTTTGTGGGATACTCTTTGTGGCCTCACAGATCTTACCAGACAATTCAGGCAGATAGTTTCCTTCAGCATCATAGCGGTATATCTCGATCCAACCAGTCTCGCCTTTGTGGGCATTCTCGTGGTATGGCTCATTTCCGTGCCAGATGAGTACATTCTTCTTAATACCAGGAACAGATCCGTTACCGGTAATATAGTCGAGTCCAATAAGGCCGGTATTGGGATCGATGATATCGTTTACAGCCTTCAGTTTGCGCTTCTTATCGCTGTCAGGAATGGTAGAGATATAATCCTGGAACACATCTTCTGGTGTCAGCGTCTGACTCTCCCAGATTCGGATTCCGTAGATATCGATATCGGCGCCATTCTGTCCGATAGTGATACCACCATTACTCATAGCACCGGTACAGAACTCTGAAGATGCTGGAGTATAAACTAGCTCTCGATTGATTTTTCCATTGATGAGTACGCGAACCAACGGGAATGAACCCTGGGCCTGAGCCGCTTTCTCAGCTGTAGTCAGAGCGTCGCCATGGGCATTTGGGTATACCGCATTAACAATATTGATAGCAATATGTGTACGTACATCCTCTTGCATTCTGAAATCGCTCTCTTCGTCAGAGTTCCAACTTTCGGTAGTGAAGTAACCAATCATAGGTAACAGTCGTAAACCACGCCATACTCCACTCACCTGCTCAGCCAATGTCAGGATTGGATCATCCTCGTTTGTTACGTTACGAACACAGATATCAAACTCCATATTCAGCGACGCGTTAGGACTGCGATAGAGTACAGCCAGAGGGTTATACTCAATATTCAGAGTACGCCCTGCAGGGATTCTCAGGCAGGCCTCGCCCTCGCTATCCTTCAGATAGCCATCTTCGGTACCAAGTCGGAAGTTCTGCCAGGTGCTGGGTATAGTTGCGCCGCTCTTAACGTTGATGATCGTTCTAGGATTGGCTTCATCGTTATTACGGATCTTCGGATTCAGCAAGAATGTTGATCCGGCTGTAGGCTGGAATCCTCCGGTATTATCTACACGCAGATAGATATTTCCTTCGCCGGTACTCTCGTAGAGGAAATCCTTTACTACCCCACCCTCTTCACGAGTAGCATGCAGGAATGATGACAGTGTGCTACCTTCCTGCTCAATCTCTACTGTCATATCCAGGTAATACTTGGTACCAGGACTTGGGTTGGTAAGAATGCTGGTATATACGGTTTGCTGTGCCGAAATAATACTGTTGGCGCTATTAGTAAGCACAAACGTAGTAGGTATAGCAGGGCCTGCATTAACAATATTGCCCTCCTGATTGATCGATGGGGAATAAATGGCATACGCCAGTAGTCGCGTCTGTACGAAGTTCTCCACCTCTTCTCGCATTTCGGATATCAGAAGTCGCGGCTGCATATATACCTCTTCGCCAGCGCTGGTTCTAACCACCATGATACGTACTACCAGGTGTTCGCTCTCCAGCTCGCCAACCGATGAATCGCCAGCTGTCAACCAAGCCTCACAGGTCTTAATACCATGGGTAAGAATGCCATAAGCCGACATTTCAACCAGGCTAAACGAATCCTGTGTTTGAGCTGAAGTCAGCGAGTGGCTGGTTTCGTAAGTATCCACACTACCCGTAACCTTCAGATGCAGTGTGCGGTTCACGGTACCGCGAACGGTGTAGGTAAGGTTAAGCGCTGAAGGATCCACCTGAGGCTCGTGCCAGGCTGTAGTCATTTCGATACTCAGCGTTACACTATTTATCTGCAGTACGATCGGGGTAGAGCCCATGGTTTTTGTTTCGCCGTTATAATCGGTGTACACAAATGTAGCTCTCAGTCTGATCTGATTCTGAGCACCGTTCTGCAGCAATCCCTTCAAGTCAACTGTTGCAGGGTATCCGCTACTCTCGCTACTAGCCGCAATCGTATGAGTGGCCACCTGCAGCCACTGGCCACCCTGCAGACGCTCAACTATCAACGTACCATTACCACTCATATACTCCTGGGTAGATGTAGCAGCTATCACATGGATAGCATTAAAGCGCAAAGGAACCTCAAAGCTTCCACCATCCTTAACCAGGTACTGAGTAGCCGTACTGCGCGACGTAGCCAGGCGTGCTGTGTAGCTATCGGTTGATGCAGTAGAAATGGGCACAGTAAGATCCTTCAAGATCAACCCTGCAGCAGCTTCAGCGTCCTCATCCCATGCTGCAGCATCATCCTCTGTAGCAAACGCAAGAATGTGAATGTAGCCGCTGGCGTCAGGATCCGTTGTACGGAAATCACCAAACTTCGCACCGATCTGCGCCTTCAAAAAGCGCTCGATCTCGCCTCGATTTATACCATACTCCGCGCCAGGTGGCACATTGGTACCATGTATGTTTATGGCACTATCGCCATCGTTTACGCCTCCCCAATCCTGCGAGAGGTTTGTTAGCAAGTTACTACCCGCTATCGTTATTTTCTTTGCCATAATATTGATATTATAAAATTATTACCAAGCTTCACTACGAAACCATCCAGCGCTACGAAACCATGCCGGAAGATATCCTGCTATGGTAGTAGCCATCAATAACAATCTTCTACGAAACCAACTCATGTCGATGGGGCCTCCCACCCTGCAGCTACTGCCAAACCATTAAGCACGCTTACCTGATACGTCCAGCCATCTTCCCAATCGGGCTGTTCGCCATCCACCCAGCGGACACCTGAAGGCAGCGTAAGTGTAAAGTTACTGCCACTAACCACAAACTCCATCATATACTCGTTAGTTCTGCCAGACGCTCCAGCTGTAAAGCCGACATTCAGAACCTGTACAGCACCCCATCTATTCAACTTGTTTGGATGGATACTGATGGTGGTATCCGTCTGATCAACAATGATTGTTGATGCAGCGTCGATAGTAGTGGCATTACCGCCGATATATATAAGGCCATCATTGCCGACGGTAATATCAAACCCTGCACTAATATAAGCCCTCAGCAGCTCAGCTGTTATCTTAGCTGCTGTTACCGTACCGTTCGCGTTAGCTTTCGCTATCAGGAACTGGTCGCTATTCTTAATCGCTCCAACCTGCGTAAACAGGTTAAGGACTTCTGCTTGTGTTACTGCCATATCTTTAACTCATTTTTACTTTCAAATATCCATTGTTATCAATATACACCTCTCCGACTGTAGACGGTGTACGTCTTAGGTTGTTTGGTGTATCTATAAAAAGCATTGAACCATTGTCTACCGATATCCGCACCTTCGCACCACCAGAGGCCACAAGATGTACTCCTTCATCTGAGCCATGAGCAGCTAACGCTACCGTTCCATAAGCGTCTATTACATATTTATCAGAAGCACTTGTACTCTTCCATAGCTTAATCTTTCCATCGGGTGTCAGATATGTATATCCTGTTGCTCCTGTTGCGAGCGAACTTCTACCAAGCGATGTTGCACCAATTTCGAAACCGCCTATAACACCTTTCTGACAGAAAAGGCTACCATTTTTTGCATCCATTGCTAAGTATGGAATAAAGTTTGTTGTTTGGTCGGTAAACACACCGTTAAAGGCTTGATAGTTTGCGGAATTATAACCATTAACTGTTCCGTACTGCGAAACGAACCAGTCGCCACTAATTACGAATGAACCTAATTTGGCGAACGATGCAAATAGAATCTCTACAAACGCTGCTGCAAAGTTGCTAAATGCACCCCAATAATCAGTGTTTGTTGGGTAATATCCTCTATCTGCGGGAACTGTTTGTTTGGCATAATAGTAACTACCGCTATACTCTACTACGGGGACGAGTTTTTCCGTTACGGTGTATGCCTTATTAGAGGCATAGATTCCAGCTGGGTAGTACATAGGGCCAGTAGCACCTGTATTACCAGTATCGCCCTTATCTCCCTTATCGCCTTTATCGCCTTTACTTCCGGTATCTCCCTTGTCTCCTTTATCGCCTTTTTCTCCCGTGTCTCCTTTATTACCTTTATCACCCTTGTCGCCCTTTGCTCCATCACTACCATCGGAAACAACATTAAGACGCTCTGCATCTGCAATAACATTATTCTTTACCAATTCGATCTTTCCCCAAGCACCGCTACCAATAAGGGTACTCGTTGCAATACTAATTGCTGTTAAAGCGTTTGAGCCAGACGAATTTACATAGTTAAGCGACAATCCCTCTGCCGTGAGCTCACTGTATGTTGTTAAGATAGAAGTAGATGCGCCTACAGTTTTCTTAATCTGTATTGTTAACGTATCATCAACTAATGTTCCATTCTTGTTTTTACGAATAGTATCGAGGCTCGTCATTAAAGAGTAGAGCACGCCGTTTTTGCCAGCATAGCCCTTATTAAGTTTGTATACAGCATTAAGTGTAATATTCCCCTTTTTTGCCGCTACGGCTATTGTTGCACTGTCAGCAGTTATTGCACTTGGGGTTAATGCGAAGTAGCCACTAATCTGTGCTGTCGATATTTGTACTGCAGTAAGATCAAAAGCTACACTATTCCCGTTGCAAGTAATATTTGTAGGAGTAATTGTAATCTTATCAAAGTCTGCGAAAGCATAACTTTGACCAAGAAATAGCATTAAATTACTTGTTTCGTAGGTAGCACCGCTTATAACGTTTCCATTTTCATCACAAGCCACAAAGCTTTGTTCGTTACTCAAATCAATCACGTAAGGAGTTACGCCATCTACGACATATCTATTCCAAAGTTTAACCTCTCCAAAGGGCTGCCACACACCATTAACTTTCTTTCGCTGGGCATAGAATTCGAACTTCGCATTAGAGGCTACTCCTGTTGGTTCGTCAGTCCATTGAGCCGTGTGTTGTGCGTCGGTATAAGGACAATAGTTATCCACCTGTCTATCTGCAGTTACATCATTAATAGTTGGTATAGGAGTTTCGGCATTTTGTGTAATAAAGATATACTCTACACCTTTTCCATCCTGGCCATTGGCAATAACTGGCACATCTTCCTTATCGTGCAAAACGGTCCTGTCTATTGCGTTACCTACCTTTTTGTAGAGGAAGAAAGAAACACGTTCAACACCACTGTTAACTGAAACGGCATCGCCAGTGTATTCCGTTTCGTTAGCATCGCTAGTACCATCTGTATAGAACTTCTTATAACAGATACATAGCTGATGTATCCCAAATTGGCTGTACGCCACAGCGTAATGCTTATTATCGCTGCTATCGCACACAACGCTTATATCGACGCTATTGGAGCTTAACCCGCCAGTGTTTTTATTCACTATAACCTCGTCAACACTTGAAATCAAACTATAGACATTTGTGTCTGTTGACTTATTGATAGTGTGTACCAAAGTTCTTTCGTATCTTACGCCAGAATAAACGGCAGCACAAGTGATATTCAAATCAGTTACAAGTCCAAGGTTTGCAGGTAAACCAGATATCGATATGCGTGCAACCTTATTTCCGTTTGCATTCTCTACGATAGTCTTGGTGTAAGTCCAAGTGTTAGGTATGGCTGTTCCATCGGCTAAAGTAACACTAACATCATTGGTGCTTACAATATCAAGTACCTCGTCGTTGTGCCACATCTTAAAATCAAACACAATAGGCAAACCTGCATACTGTTGTGTTTTAGTATTCCAGCTTACAGCTGATATCTCGTTAGTAATATCGGCGCCTACGTATGGCTGGCTGTCGTGCTTAATTACAATCGGAATACTCTTCTGTACAGAGGTAACTCCCTCACAATCGATTACGAGATCTACTCTACAAGAGTCAACCGCACGCATGGCATCATAATCAAAGTTTGCATCATCGCCACTACCTGCTACACCATCCTTAACATGATCAATACCTGTAATGTATAGCGTGGAGTTCTCGATTATGGCGGTACAGCCAACAGGAGTAAAGCTTATTTTATAAGTTCCTGTACCAGCTTCTGCGCCAGCCAGGGCTTCAGTCAGCAGGACATTTTTCTTTCTTACCGTTATCGCGCTATGGATGCGATACTCGCGGGTTGTAACACCGCCTTCAGTAGTCTCGGTATAGACACCACCGATAACATTGCCGGTATCATCTACAACTATCATATCTACATGTTCGCCCAGATTTACATCATACTGTGCCAGGTCGCGCTCCAGCATTTCCAGGGTATAAGGATCTAGCTGTATAACAGCACTGCCGAAATATACGTTATTCTGGGCGTACAAGCCATAGCCCTGCAGCTGTCGAGTGGTATGATCAGCCAGCTCTACCTCCATGTCACCCAAATAACCCTTACGGTACACGATATTAGCGCTTTGTATCTGCCAGGTGTTAATACCTTCAAGAATCATTTCGTAGTAATGATTAATACTACTCTCATACTTGCTGGCGCGACGTTCTGCGTTCGTAAAGCTACCATACTGAGCGAACTTCATAAATACGCATGGATGTGGAGTAGTAGCAGATCTAAGCTTATAAATAAACTGGCATTCGCCTTTTCGGTTCTTTACCATGCGCTCTATATAGAAATAGCTGGTAAAGAAGCCTTTTTTTGCCGAAAATCCTATACCATCGCCTTCTTGTGCGGAAGATCCTGCAGCTATCTGCACATCATCATCTACGGTGGCCGTTTCGTAAGCTTCGGCAATATCATTGTAGATACCACGGCAGATATCGCCAACTTGTACGCTGGCGAAATCATTTTCATCCAGATGCAGTGTTATCAATCCGCCATTTACTACAGCATTGCCATTTTCGTCTTCGCCCTCTTTTACATCTTCGATGATGCCATAGCCATTGGTACACCAAAGCTCTCCCTCTGTAACCGTAATACGATTAAAGCGAAATTCTGGTGTACTGATAAACGAACGGCTATAGATGCTTTCAAATTCAGCATTTCCTGCAGGATCAACGGCTGCTCCAGAACCTAAGAAACGACTTCTAAAGGTTCCAACCTTCAACCCCTTCTTAAAAGTAATTTCTCCCTCTGCAGTATCATCATTAACGCGACTGAGGTAATTCCTGATAAGAGAAGGCAGATTGCTGATTGCATCGATGATAGCCTTGATCTTATCGAAGTTACGCTTCAATTTTAAACGTGCCGATAGGCCTGTGTCTCCAGATCCTTCGACCCAGGGCTGTATGTCTTCAAACTGTATACCCTGCTGCTCCTGTATCTCGTTATTATCGTTGGCCATAACTATCAATCAATAGAGGTTATTATCTCGTGATTAAAACTCATCAGCAATGGCTGCCAAAAGTGTTTGGCTTCGCCGGTATCCTGATCGGTATAAGTGAGCATATAATTATTCAGATCATCCTCGCCACGTTTTTCGTTCTTTACCAGCAGCGCATGTTCCACACTCACCTCACCATGGCTCATGTGCTTCTGTGTCGAGTACGTCATAAAGCTAAAGGCAAAGGGCTGTCCCTTCGCCGTTAGCTCTCGCATCTTATGAATAGCATCGTAAACTGTCATAGTGCAAAGATAGATATAATAGGATGTATCAAAAAGGACACGCTTAGCGACCGGCGTTCTGCTCCAGGCGTTCTTCTTGCTTAATCTTCTTACGCAACTCACGAACAGTCAAACTGTCGGCAGTATTACTCTCGATAGCTCGCAGTAATTGCATAACTTCATCATCCTCGCGTCTGAAAGCTACTCCTGAATTGTCTAACGGATCACCGCTATTCGTATATCCACCACGGGCACGGCCACCGCCGTAAGCTTCTTCAAGCATGCGAGTGGAATTTAGCATCCGGATATCACCTATCTTCTGGTGGCGATCTATCACATCCAGCAGCGGACGGATCTCAGGATTGGCCACAGCATGATGATTGGCCACAAACTCATTCTGGTGTACAGGAATCACACCAGCCTGCTTATGTGGATCACCCTTAGCGGTATAGCCTTCAGAGTAACCACCCTCATACAGTCCTGCAGCTTGATCTGCCTGCGCTTTAGCGGTAGCCAGCTGGATAGCGCCTTGCGCTGCAGCAAGCGCAGAGAGTGCAGCTGCTATCGCAGGCTGTGCCGACCATGTTTTCCACACATTGGCGATTGACTGGGCCGTAGCTGCAATAATCTGCAGCACCTGTAGTTTGAATTGTTTCTGGGCATATTTCTTTTGGATAGCGGCTTTCTCTGCCTCCATCTGTTCCTCCAGTTTAGTAGTATCCTTGCCTGCTTTCTTGGCTGCGTTAATCTGCGATTTGTAACGCTTCTCTACAGCCGACATCTCACGATTCTGCATGAGAGAGAAAAGCTGGCCTGCAGACTGCAGTAATTGATTCCCTGTATCGATAGCAGCCTGCTGAATCGCCTGGCGAGCATCTTCCTCCTGCTGGGCAATCATTGTTTTATTCTGCTGGTACTGCTGGAACGATATCAAATCCTGATCGTAGTACTGCTGATTCAGCTCAAGCATCTTATCGAAAGAAGACGCCTCGCTAAGATGGTTCTGCAGTATTGAGTTGTTTGTATTTTGATAACTCTTTATAAAATTCTCTTCTGCAGTTCTTTTTTGCTGCAACTGCTGGAGTTCCAGCTGTGCCATTTGTTTCTGGGCCGCAACGTACTCGTCCGAACCCTCCCGCATTAAATTAATGCGCTGCTGCTGGTATTTCACTTCCAGCTCCAGCTTTTTCTGGTCGTATTCTTCTTGGGTTTTTATCTCTCCCTCCAATTTCTGTCGAGACAGGGCTATCTGGTCGGCAAACTGCTGATTATCGATCTCTTTCATCTTCTCGGCTAATTCGCGCTTATGCATTTCCTCGCGGATATTAGCCTCCTTAGCTATATTGTCGAGAGCTTGGTTAGCCACCTCCATTCTTTCGCTTTCTGAGGCATGGTATTTATCACGAATACCTGCAAGCTCATTCAGATAACTACGTTCTGCAGCAACTTCTTTTAAATGCCATTCATCCTGTAAATCCTTCTTTCCTTGGTACTGTTGCTTCAGCATTATCTTTTCGCGCTCAAAGGCCTGCTTAGCCAAGGCTTCGGCCTCCTTACGCTGCTTATCTATCTTATTATTCTTACCGCCGCTCCCAGAAGGATCGTTATTATCACCGTTATCGGGATCATTGTTAGTAGAATCAGGATTTTCGCCCGAAAGAAGTATTGGACTACCACCTAGATCTTTAACACGATTTTCAAGTGTGGTTATTTTGTCGTTCGTATCAGCCAACGCTTTATCTGCTTTGTCGAGCTCGCGCTTCAGACTAGCTTCCTCACCAATACCCAACCAGCGCATAAGATTAAGCGCTGGGCTATTGCCTCCCTGGAGGGTATTTGTTTGCTTTGTATTCCAATACTTATCCGACGCGGCTCGCTGGGCATCCTCTTGGTCTGCCTGGCGCGCGTACAGTTCTTCAAGTTTGCTTTGATAGGCTTTCAGCCGGATCTGTTTCTCTAACGAGATAAGATAATCATCAATAGCCTTTTTATTATCACGCGTCAACTTGCCCTCTGTATCAAGCATTCCGTTGTAATCCGGAATTATTTCTTTCAACTTATCCAGGGCTTTCTTGCGATCATCTAAGCTAACGCGTTCGTCACGCATAGCAGCATCGAGGCGCTTTATTTCTCGTGTCTGATCAGAATACTTATCAGAGGCTTCTGCGTCTACTTTGTTTAGTTCTTCGCGCAACTGTTTCGATTCGGCCAAGCCGGTTTTGTATTTATCGTAGAGCACCAACAGCGTAGTCAAGCCACCAATAACCAGTCCCCATGGCGTAGCCTTAGTAACGGCATTCATAATTTTAGTGGCGTTAGCTGCTAATTTAATCGATGCGGTATAAGCGCCTATACCTAAAGTCAATCTAGATATCGTGCCTATATTGCGAGTAACAAAATCTGCTACAGACGCCAGAACCTGCAATACCGTTTTTGTAGTAACCAATCCGCCTTCAACAATTGGCATCAACTTCTGACCCAATTCCACAGAAACATCGTTTAGCGATTTTTTCGCCATCTCCAATTTTGCTGCTGCAGAACTATTTGCGTTATTAAATTCATCGATAATCGAAGTTCCTTCGTCGTAGGCCTGCTTGGCATCGCTCTGCGCTTTCTTTAACTCATCCATCTTGTTAATGAGAGAAGATATCACAGGAACAGCCTGAGTACCCTGCATCTTTAGAGATTTTAAAGCTGGTGCCAAACTATCAAAGCCGCCATTTCTCTTCAATCCCTCCAGGAACTGAAGGATAGCTGTGTTGGCGTCTGTTTTTAACAGATTCGTAAACGCCTGTACATCCAGTTTAGCTGCCTTAGCAAACTTCGCTGGATCTGTAAACATCTTGGTTATTAATTGGGCGAACACGCCGCTGGCCGTCTGGCCTTCAACACCAGCCTGACTAAGCGCTGAAGCGTAGCCCATAATATCAGTCTGCGAAATTTTAGCATTCACGGCCATACCAGCCATTGAGCTTGTAAACTCTGTAATAAATCCGGTATTAGCAGAACTGTTAGCACCCAGAACATTGATCGCGGATCCTGTGGCCAGCATGGCACCATTAAGACCTTTGGTTTTATCTTCACCAAATACCATGGTTAGTTTACCAATCTGATCAATAGCGCCCTCTCCCAGATCATCACCCAAGGCGACATTAATTTTATCCGCCGCATCTACAAAGCCTACAATGTCCTTCTCAGCCGTAATTCCCAGTCTACCTGCAGCACCCGCCAGTGCATTTAGCTCTTCGCGAGCTGTTCTGGTAGTCATTACCTTAAAGGATTCGTTCATGTGCTCCACCTCAGCTTTGGTCTGACCAGTATATTTCATAACATCGGTCATTGCGTCATCCATCTTAGCAAATGACTGCACATACTGATCGGCCCAACTTATTACACGATCTTTAAGAGCTAGCAAGTTTACTAATCCAGTAGCAGCATAGCTTATATTTTGCGTAAAGGCAGTAAGCGAAGTTTTTGTTTCCGATGCAATAGATTTTAGTTCTTTCATCCGATTCTTTACTGCATCAAGCTCGCGCTTATACTCATCAAACTCTTCTGATTTAGGATTGAGGTTATTTAATACTGCTGTCAAATCTTTGGCACGCTGGCCTAATTGGGATATTGATAGCTTCGAAAGATTGGAACTACGAGTCCATTCTTTCATACGCATTTCATTTCTATGCAACTCTGCAGCTTGTTTGCTTAGTGAGCTACTTAATTTATCGTACTCTTCACGCTGCTCTTTGGTCATAGCTTTAAGGCCATTCTTAGCAAGCTTATCCATAGCACGGCGCGTCTTTTCCAACTCCCTTTGTCCATCTTTAAGATCTGACTGGAGCTGCTGCAATTGCTGTTGGTCGTAATCTGGTTTAATATTAAAACGCAGATTCACAGTATCTACTGAAATACCCATATAATAATATCTTTACGTAAATTTACTACGCAAAGATACATATAATAGAGTGTTGACAAAAAGACAAAAAAATAGACGAAGTTATTATTCTTCGTCTAAATTATATCATTGGCGTTCCAATAGGCCCATTCCACTTGTGATCTGTAAACCACCAGTTTTTTCTCTTCGGTTTCCAAGATTTCTTAGCATTATCACGGGCAATCATTCGGACTCCCGAAATTATTGCTACAACTCCTAACAGACCAATTACAAAATCCATATTTAACTCCTTTCTTCTTTTGTTCACTGCAAAGGTAGGCAATTATTCATAATTCTGCAAGGGAAAATCCCTATTTTGTAGGATAAAAACCCTATTTTGCAGCATATTCAGCCTTCGCCTGACTTAAAATACCTTGTATCCTCTTTAATTCATCATCACTCATACCAGCAGTTAACCTTCTAACGAGTCTACCATAACCGCCATAACGGTTTTTATTATACCACTGCACCTTCTTCGGGCGGTGATTCTTTGTTTTCCAGACATCGTGGTTACTCTGATCGCTCAGACGCTTTTTGCGTTTCCTCGCCATAACCTCAATCATTCGGCCATAAGTCATAAAACTAATGCCTAAAGAGAAATTCCCTTGATGATCCTGGCTTGTATGATAATCTAATGAGTCTAACAGTTGGCCGGTGTCTATGAGCTTTGCTTTTTCTATGGCATCAGCAAATCGATCCACAAGCCATTCGCCATGTTGCGACAGCTCTTCCTGGATAAACAGATTCACCTCTTTATAGCTATACTCACTCATACCTTTGCCAAGAATTAATCATTCCATCTACCATCATCCAGCCAGGCACCACCATCATCCCACACGCCATCGGTGAGTACCCAGCGATGCTCTAAGGCGGTATCCGTGATAGTGATAGGATAGCACGTCAACTTCCATTTTTTCTGTCGGCCTTCAGTGGTAATTGTTTCCTCGATATCACGCACCACATAGCGACGGTTGCGGATAACATACACCTGTCGAGGATCTATCACATTCGGATCGTAGGTTTCAAAAGTGATAGCATGACGTGTATCAATCTCGTATCCACCCTGATAGTAGCTATCATTCAAATCTTTCAGGCGTAACGATCCCTCTGGGCCTAGGATTGCATCTACTATCATTGGATACAGAAGCGCCTGTATTAGAGCATGGTAGGCATCCGTATAGGCTACTGGAGTATTATTCCCTAAAACAGAACCATTATGAAAAGCGCAATACAAATCAATGGCTGCAGCTTCTTTCTTCTCGAAAGATCTGATATCACCCTCAGCGCCCTCAGATTCTGTAGACTCTTCTGTCTGTGCGCTTTCCTCTCCATAGCTTTTATATCCATCGCTAGTACCGATATCAACCACTTCGCACCCAACCATACCAAGCCACGCCATAGGCGCTGGCACTATCTTTAGTTCAAGCGTAGAATCTGTATCTTCGCGATCCAAATTACCGTACTGGTTGAGCTCTATCCTAAAAGTATCTGTAGCCGTAGTATTCTGCTGCTGTACTTCGTATTCGCGCGACACCTTTATATAGTAACGCCCTGTAACTCGATCCTTATACACCTTCTTAAAATCGCTGATGGCAGTATCGATATTTACAAAATCAAACTCTTCGATATCTGCAGCCTCCAAATACCCTTCTGGCAGTTGCACTATCTTGCTCCAGTAACTATCTGGCATATCGTAGCTTACATCTGATGTAGTAAACTCAGCTTCGCGCGAGTCGTCATCCTGTGACTCCGCCTCGTACGCGTCAACTACGTTACGAACAGTAAACTGCCTGGCATTCGCATAGAACTGTGTTTTAAGAAGTATGGCACATGTTTTATTAAGATTGTCAGTAATAAACACTACACCGGTAAGCCGTTCAACCTCTGTCAGGAAATCTTTCACCGTCCAACCAGGTAACATCTTAGCATATTCGGTAGTAAAGATAGTATTCACCAGAAACAAGTTCTTAAACTGAGTATTCTCCAGATGATTCTCTGTTACGGTATACCCTAGTGCTTCCATCAATCGGCGCAACAGTGCACACAGATACGGCTGTGGACGCAGATCAGAGCCAGGAATAATTGTATTACCAGTACGACGCCCAGCCATAATATGGCCTCGAATATATCTATTATAGACATACCCAGACTGCGAACGGATGGTGGGCAAACAAAACTCCACATCCGGAAAACTATCCGTGGGATTTATGGAGGTAACTGTTGTTTCTATCTCACCTAAATCCAACTCCTCGATTTTCTGATCCTGGCCAATGAAGTAATTCAACTCCGATTCTCCAGATACAATCTGGATGGTTACACTCTCCTGAGTCCAACGGGTAATAATTTCGGTACCTCTGGCGTACACATGGCCATCAGTAATCAGTACAGCTGTACGCTTAGTATCCAGTTGATCGGTTTTATTCAGGCGCTGCAGGAATCCATATAGCGTACGGTTAGTGGGATTATCCAGGCGTAGTGTACAGTCGTAGGTATATTCACCATTCTTGGTAAAGAATGAGTTTTCGCGTTTCACTGTTACAGTAAAATTCTGTGGCAGCGTTACCTCTACACCGGCTATCAGTAATTGCGTCATACCTCTTTGTCTTTAAGCTTGAAGGTTACACTCAGGCCATTAAAACCGCCATAGGTATTGTACTCCCACTCCACCACTAAAGGACGTGAATAATCTACCTCTCCTTTATCACAGAAGTTATCAAAGCCATCATAATTAACCAATAGCTTCACAATCTCTATCATCAACTGCTGTAACTTAGCGTAGTTCTCAAATTCAGCTTCAGTACCCTGGAGATCTTCAGGCATTTTCTCCAGCACCATGATTAAGCACTCACCCTCGCTCTGAAACCAGCTGCTTTTACTAATCTCGGCACCAGGGATATTGCCAGCCACCACAATGCCAGCTTTATCCTTCACTAGGTTTACGAGCTGCGATTCTGTCACAGCCAAACGAATAGTGATATCATCATCTATCTTAGCTTTTGTCTTGGCAGAATTTACCAGTTCTGAAACAAATTGTCTATAATCGTTGATGGGTATCATAACAGTAACAATGGATTAGCAGTTTGGAAAGAAATCTCAATCTTTGAGCCATGGAAATTACGACGATCGCGACTGAGATTTGATTTGGTAATTACGACATCATTCCACTGGCCATACAGTAGCACCTGGGCTTTACGAGCTGTAAGCAGATCCTGCCAGGTATCCACTTCATCCTCGTGGTGTAACTGGCCACTATACAGCGTGTATTCGGAAGTACTTTTCACATCGAACCTCGTACGGCGTCCAAGCATCATGGCCGTATCATCCTGAGCTTGTGGTTTATCAGTCATATAGCTTGCTACCACTGTCTCCGGCACATCGTAACGATTCAGGAATCGTACACACACATTATCAGCACATACGGCTGGCAGAATCTTCAGCAACAGTTCGCTACCAATATTCAGAGCCGTACCATCGCCGTAATACTGAGGGAACAGCACAGCTGGATTACAGTCAACAGTTGTTACCTGGCCAACATTGCCAATAACAACAGTACGATTGGTACCAACCAATCCTACAGTTACTTGTCCGATAACTGTTACCAGTTTCTGAGTACCAGGATAACACACACCATTACAAGCAGCTGCTAAAACCACCTTCTGCCCCTGTGGATCTCGTGGATTCAGCAAACGCTGGGCGTATAATGTAGATGTAATATCCGTCTCGCCAGTCATCCTTACAGTTACTGAAGCCTGGGCGTTGGTTTGCGCGCCCACCTTCAGCTCGCCATAAAGAGCCTGAGTTAATACGTCGGCCAATCCGGATACGCGAATATTACCATCGGTATCATAATTATAGGTTTCCTTCAATATCAACTGACTTCCCTTCAGCAGCTGCAGCGTACGACTAGTGCTTACATTGCTTAACAGAATATCGGTAGCTTGCGCTACGAACTTGGTAACAAACGGGTTGTTCATACGCGCATAAATTTATGATGTTTGTCGTTCTCAGGCATCTGCAGATGCGTAGCAGGATCCTTCCCTGCAGCCAGATCTCGCAGTCTCTTCATTTCATTAATCCAGTAACGCTGATCGATCGAGAGCTGTTTCAGATAAGCATTTAGCTGCTCTATCGATGGAGCGGTTTCAGTGTTGCCACCACCATTACTCATAGTTAATTGCATCAAGCCGTAAGGAAGCGCTTGTAACGAGGTACGACGTCCCATCAGCGCGATAGCACCTAATGCAGTAGCCATCTTTGCCGCATAATCTGCAGTATCGGTATCCGGAAGTTGCTGCAGATTACCAGGAATAAATCCTTCGCCATAAGCCTTTTCGACAAACTGCTGACTCTCCAGCAAAAACGGCAGTAACTGTATATACAGCCAGGGCGACGGTTCTATACCTGTAAGCCAGGTTAATTCGTCGGCATTACCTATGATTACCTTCTGGATGCGCTGATAGAGCGCAGACTGATGAAAATTCTCGTTACCCATCAGACAGAACACTAGGCGATCAAGCGCGCGATAATATTCTTCCAGATGAGCGCGATCGTCACGAGCCAGCTGCCACTCAAAGGGGCGTGCTTCGTTCTCTTTATCGATCTTTACCTTACGGCCAGCGTTTTCGTGACTGATATCGTTCAGTCGATAAAAACGCATAGTAGCCATAAAAGCCACAGCCTGCTGAGCTGCTAGCTTAGCATCACCGGCCAACCCATCGAGCGACTGCATACCCAATATTCGGCAGATATCGGTTTCCACACCTTTTATGGTGTTTTCTATCTTACTAAAATCGTTGTTAGCATAAAACGATCCTGTCAGATTGCGTAAGTCTTCAGATTTTGTAATAATCATATTATTTGCCTTTTTCTCAATTTATTTCTTTTGAAGCCGTTTTAATGCGTAATAATCACTCAACAGCTTCTGCATTACATTTATCAGAGGTGTGTGATCCACATCTTTGGCGGTACCAAACACACCACTCTCCCCAAGAGTATGACAGATCTGTATGAGCGAGCCGGCATTACTACCAGATTTCTTTGTATTATCCGATTTACCAAACAGTGGAGCAAAACAAACTTCCACTCCATCGATGGTGAATACACCGGTAGTCAAGTATTCACAGAAGTAGGCAAACCAGGCATAAA
>Ga0326514_10000889_pt1 | contig 19751 bp, 26 predicted proteins | sample 3_2548_0518_D_FD_203653 | JGI IMG/M metagenome (GOLD analysis project Ga0326514, IMG submission 203653) | Bovine rumen microbial communities from UC Davis, California, United States - 3_2548_0518 | ecosystem: Host-associated > Mammals > Digestive system > Stomach > Rumen | place: USA... | reverse complement strand
TCACATATAACTGCAGTTTCTTCCCGACCCACTCATCCATGTACGGCGAGCCTGTGGCCTTCTCGATCGCGCTCATGTTTGTACTGTTAAGGATCAGAGGCTTGACGTCGCCCTCAAAGTGCAGAACGGGCTTGTCTTCCTTGCCCTGCTGGTTCTGGACGGTCTCGATCTGGACGTCCTTGACCTTGACGATCATGTCCTTTCCCGGTTCGAAGGCATAGGCGCCCAGATAGTTCGGGTTCGTTGTCTTCTTCCAATGGATATGCTCCGCCATCTATTCTCCCTCGCTTTCTTCTTCCTCTTCATACGGCCCCTCATAGGGATCGTACCCATAGGACTCTGTAAACTGATTTCTGTACCACGCATCGAGCGCGGCATCGCTGATTTCATTCAGCAACATCTTTTTCGGCCTCCTGTTTCTTCTTGTCCTCGATGTATTCGACTTCGAAAGTGATCGGCCCGTCGTGGACTCTGGTCGTCGATGCCAGCAGGTCGCCCATGTTGTGCGGGAACTCTGCATAGAAGACGCCGAACGCATCGTCTGATTTGAGTTTGATCTTATACATCTTCTTCCTCCGTCTCCGGCAGCACGATCAGTGCTTCCTCATAGTCTTCCGGTTCCGGGTCTTTGAAGACCACATCATTGAACAGGTCTTCCCATGTTGTTGCTTTGATTGTCATTACTGTACCTCCGTGGTATAATATAGGTGTTATAAGTTACTTGGCCCCGAGCAATTACCCCCTTTTGCGTGCCGGGGTCTTTTTTATGCGTATACAATCAATTAACTCAAGATTCTCCTTTCCAGTTTTTCAGTTATAAACGCTATTTGCTATTAGGAACATCAAGACCATGAGACCTGTGAGGCACGCGGATCCCGCTATAGCATTGGCTATGTTTGCAAATCTGTTGTTCATGAGATCACCCCCTTCCTAATATCTCGCCTCGATGACGATATTGAACATTCCGCATGCCCTGTCCATCCGTCTGATGTGTCCGTCTCGGTACGGGCAGTTCTTGCCCCAGTTGTAGTTGTCGCATTCGCAGCAACGCCGATCTTCGTTTTTGCCGACACGCAAATTGAGCCGTACGGTTTGACCGGCTTTCTCTTTTGCATCCGGGAACTCTACATCGTAATCCGCTGTAATGCGCTCCCTGATGTCTTCTTCAACTGTGTCTAATTCTTTTGGAGTTTCGTAAGTAATGATTGTTGTGGTGTCCGAGATATTCTTTTCTTTGATGATCTCGAACCTGGAAAGTTCTGCGTATGCCTCGTTCATGGCATCCACATACTCGTCGATTGTGTCAGCTGACACCTTCATAATTGCTCTCATAAAAATAACCACCTTTCTGTGTTAGGTGGTGCCAGTTTACTACCGCTCAACTATTCCGGTTTTCAAAGAGTTCCCTTCGTCATAATTTTGGGAAGTGTTGCGTTCGGAATAGTTAATCTTTTGTATTGGCCCACCAGCCTATAGGAATTCAACGCTTGGGGCTTGTTATCGCCCCTTAATTTTATTATACTCAAAGAAAAGACGCGTGCAAGAACTTTTCTTTGCTAAAGGAGGATTTTCTGTGAAAAAAGAATATACTATGATGGTCGCCGGCTTCGATTATCACCAGAAGGAACTCGAAAGCCTGATGTTCGAAGAAAACTTCGAGTACAATCTCACCAAGAACGAAATGGTCGACGAATTCGACATCGACGAAGACACGAGGATCTACCAGTACGAAATTGCTGAGTACCCTCTCAGAATCTATCATGAGCCGGACAATCCGCACGACCCGGCAGCACTACAGGTATTTGCAGAAGACACCTTTATCGGCTATGTCCCCAGAGGCAATCTGGACATCATGCACAAACTGTCCATGCTCCCGGGGCTGCAGATGACGGTCAAGATCTACGGCGGCAAGTATAAGATCCTCAAATATGACGAGGACGAGGACTACCTGGGTGAGATGCTGCCGAAATACTACCGGCTGCGCTCCGGTTCGGATCCATATAAGGCGATGATGATTTTTCGGTATGATTCCTAATATATGGAAGCCCCAATCTTCGATTTAAGCGATTTTATTTGCGCCATATGATAAGTTATACCTCGCATATTTTACTCAAAATCCTGCTATAAAATTTCAAGCCATTCCGCAATAAAAAAGCCCCGGATCGCTCCGGGGTGATAATGAAAAGGAGGAGAAACATGAAGTCCTCCTGCGGGAGGCTAATGTTTGTTGGCCACGACTTCTTTGGTCAGTATCTGCTTATGCAGTTGCTCACCTGTACCGTTCAGCCCTTGCCGCCGGTACGCGTTCCATAGGTAGTCGTGGTTCTCCATTTCTTCCTCTGTGATTGTTTCCTTCTGGAGAAGATACCGGCAATGCCGGAAGTATGCGTCATGGGCCAGAGCCTTGATCGTGATGTCATCGGCCCGGAATTTCTTCCAGATCCATTTAATGAGGAGCACCAAGATGGTCAGCACTCCAGCGCCGCAAGCTGATAAAAACGAGTTGATGATAATAGTCTCCATGACGCGTCCTTCCTATTCGATATACTTCTTCTTGCCATTGTACGCGCACACCCACCCCGACGGGATCTTCATCCAGACCTGTCCGCCGACTGTCTTCGTCTTCTTGCAGGTGACCCGTGTGCCGCTCATCAGCTGCCCGGCTGCGTTGGCGTGCTCCCGCCCGTCCTTGGTCAGATCCGAGCGCTTCTTTTTCGGATAGCCCGTCCCGGCTCCGGTTCTCACGTTCAGATTATCGACCGCGACGGTGTAGGTGGTGCCCTTCTTATATGTCGGTGACTTCTTCGGCTGCGGTTTCGGCTGCGGATCCAGTTCGCCTTCCTCGCAGCACCTCAGCCTGTAGATGGCGTATACGTTCGACAGGTACCTTGTTCGCTCTGCGACCTTGCCGCCGGACGTGTTGCCTTCGACGGTCCGGAACTTGTTCCCGGAGATATGCTCCTCGAAAAATCCGGTATGATCCCGGGAGCCGGTCCGGGTGTTCCCTCCCCCGCCGTGCCAAGTAAAGATTATAATGTCACCGGCCCGGGCCTCAGAGAACTTGACCCAGATCGCGTGCTTGTGCAGCCATTCTTCCAGCGTCGGCACCCAGAACGGCACGCTGGTCTTCTTTACGTCGTAGATGTCCGACTTGCATCCGGCCTTAATGAGGACGTAGAGAACGAATCCCACGCACCATGATGCTCCTCTGGCCAGTCCTGCGAAGTAGTCCCAGACGAATCCGCCGGTCTTGCCGAGATACTTTTCGGCCCTCTTTAGTATCTTTTCTCCCATGGCCTAATCCTCCGGGTCAAAGAACTCATGCGTGTACTGGTCCCGATCCGACTCGTGCTCACCGCCATGGGTGTACCTCAGTTCCAGATCAGAACCGGATTTGAGCATCCCGAGAACGTCCTGCGCCTGCCGGGCCGCCTCGGTGAAGTTGTGATTCTTCCACATGGCGAAAGCGAACGCTGCAATGGCAGCCGCATAGGACACCCCTGCATATATTTCCGCGTCGCTGACCTGTATCGGGTTGATTCCTTTAGCGGTCAGAAAGCCATTGACGAGGACAAGTGCCTCGATGATAAACATGATATAAGGCTGATATTTTGCTGGCATAGTTTGTCTCCCTTCTACCAATACTCCATTACACAATAACCATCCCACAGTTTCCTCGCAGGACTCATCACCCAGGTCTCATCCACCCAGTACCACCTGTGTCCGTATTTGACCCGGTTCCAAGCGTGCAGACCGCCCTTCGGCCCTCGCCCGATGACGTACCTCACAGGGATGCCCTGTACCTTGCAGAGGACGTACAGAGCCGCCGCATGAGCCGCACAGTCACCGCCGTGATGGTCGAAGAAATCTCCTGCGGATTTGATGCCGACAATGTACTTGCCTGTTCTGACGTATCTGCGGATGGTCTTGACCGCTTTTCTACCCTTGCCATTGACCTTATACGACCGCAGGATGGTCTTTGCCTTTGCCCTGTTCTGCTCGGCTATGGGCTGAATCGTCTTGTACAGGTCTGGCTCAATGGTCAGCGTGTTGCGGTCTCTGATGGCTGATACCGTGACGAACCTGTCTATCGCCACATAGGATTCCCACGGAACAAAGCAGAACGGGTACTTCTTCGGGAGCGTGACGGTCTTGTACCTGTATAACTCCCATTGAGACAGACCCTGTGTTCCTACCGTGCCGCCTCGGATGTGAGCCGTTACCCGCTGGTCAAAGGTCTGCGGTCTTGCATCCGCCTGGGATATGAGAAGTGCTGACAGGATGACCGTGATGGCTATCGCTATCAGCACCGTGAATATCTTACGCATTTTCGAGCACCTTCAAAATGTACAGGCGGGTGTCTGCAATGTACTTAACGTATACGTCTCCACTCCCCCACACATTATTCGTCCCCAGTAGAGTCCGTATCTCCTGCGGTGTGAGTTGGATGGTTTGGGGTGTGGCGATGGGGTAAACTACTTGGAGTGGTTCATCTGCAAATTGAGCCTGTACTTCCGCCACTGTTGAAAGCGACTTCGATATAATGTACAGATAGTTCGATGGGTTGCTTGTGATACTATACGCAGTCACCGCCATTTCTCCATCAAAAGTTCCGAAGTTCGCATAATTGTTCACGGTTGGGCAAGCGTTAGCAATGATATGCCCCCTGTAATCCGTCCGTTTCTCTACATCGTTTTTCGCCATGTAGAACCGATGATAACCGGCTTGGTCTGAATCCTTTGCAAGTGAAGAAGTTCCAGTAACTAATGTTATTGCCCTATCAATCACGACTTCACCCGTCACCAAATCCACCGTACCGCCGTAGACGGTCTGTCCGAGGTCTGCGGTGTAGGTCTGTCCTTGGTAGGGTTCGTAGTCGGTTGCGGTTGAGCCGAGTTCCAATTGTGCATTTACGGACTGCATCGTGCTCGTTGTGTCGCCTAAAGAAAAAGCAAGTCTTATATAACAATCCGTAGCCAAGTGGATTGATATGGTTTTATCGCTTGCATTACTGCCCCATCTCCAATACGTGCCAGTGTTTTGCATTGAAGCATTCGGAGCATACTCACTTGACAGCAGTGCGTTTCCGCTTTCGTCAAACATATACAGGCAAAATCTCCATGTTGTAGCCGAACCGATTGACGCAAACGAAAATGTATAATCACCCGCTTTTATAAAGAAGCAGTTATCTTTTGACACTGCAACCGTTGACTGATGAACAAATGGCAACGCAAGCAGATTCTTCCCCACCACATTCGCACTCACCTCATCATACCCACTTATAGGACAGACTAATGAGTAGGTCGAATTATGCCCTACAGGTACGTTATTAGCCGTGACGTACTCTTCTGTTCCGTATGGGTCTACGATTTGCGGATTCTGGTATGGGTCTGCGGTTTCGGTGGTTGTTGGGGTGGCGAGTTCGTAGACGAGCATTACTCCCGACATGGCGGTCTTGAAAGATTCTGCCGTTGAATACGCTGAATCCGCTACCACCAATGCGCCATTATTGTGAACTCCGATTGTTTTGTCATCCTGTCTTGAATAAACATAGGTTGACCCCTTTGTTTCGTATTTCGCACAAATTATGTTTGCTACCTCAGTCGAACTGGAAGTCTTTTTCACAGGGTTAGTCAAATCAACCCAATCCAAACCGAAATAATACCCTATTGCTCCCGACGAAGTATTGACCTTTTTCCACGGTAGCGTCCCCAAATCCACGACACCGTACTTCCTCGTAACCGTTCCATCGGATTCGTAGGTGTCACCGTCGTAGTAGAGGTTGTTCGACGCATCCAGTTTCGGAATACCTCTTAAGGTCAGCGAAGAATCAAGTGCGTAATTCCCTATCACATTCCCATCGCCATCATACGTCTTGTGTGCCGTAGCCTGTACGGATTGCAAGGTGTTGGCTGAATACGGATAGTAGTCTTCGGGGAAGTACCGTCTGAACCACGCTACGCCTGCTCCTGCTGTTGCCTGTTCAAGCGAGTATATGTAGTCTGCTATGGTTGAGCCGAACATGGCGGTGAGGTCGAAGCCTACAACATTTTTAAGTGTGAGCGACAAATCGGTAGTAATGCCAGACCCAGTATAGCAACGGAACTGCATCTGAATGCGATATTCATCAGAAGGATTCCAAATATATGACAGAATCTTTCCAGAAGAATATACTCCTGCATCAGAATAAGAAACCTGTCCCTGTGCCGCAGTTCCAGTTGGATAAAACCCAATTTTATTATTTGACTTAACATAAGCCATAAACAGGTATTTGTGACCTGCCGTAACAGTCTTCCAGTATGCACTTGTCAGATTGGCATTGATGTACTCGTTCGTTGCCCCTGCTTTGCTGGTCACTAATTGCCCATTAGAAATCGTTCCCCCTGCTGGCATTGACCATCCACTGCTTTCTGCGAAATCACCATTATTAACCAACTGATTCCACCCCACAGTACCGCCGACAATCACTCCGCTTTCTCTGTTGTAGTCATTGGATTGTGTCGGCATAGCACGGTTGAGGTACGGTGCGGTGTCGTGGGTTGTGCCTATCCACGGGGTGCCGTCTTGCCGTGGGGTTAATGTCACCTTGAGCGAACGCATAGGCAGATTAGCCCCGTCTGGGATAGTGACTACACCACTACCTGATGCGGTGTCGGTAACTGCGACCTTGAGGAAGTCGTCCATGGAGACCTCGCCGGTGTCGCCCTTATCACCCTTCGCCCCTTGCGGTATACCGAGATTGAGCACCGGGTCTTCATCTGTCCCTGTGATGGTAGCCGTTGCCTGCTCTCCGGGTGCGAGAGTTTCGATCGTACCGATGGAAAAGTCCGGGGTGACGCCGTCTGTGCCGTCTTGTCCATCTTCCCCCGGGATGCCCTGCGGCCCCTGCGGACCTCTGGGCAGACCAAAGTCCAGATTGACCACATCGCCCTCGGTCTTGGTGACGGTCGCCTCGTCCGACTCGTGAGCCGTGACGGTCATGTTCAGCACCTTACCGGAGTATTCCTCGACCCGGTCCGCCTGCTCGGTGATCTGCTGCAGCAGGGCCGTGATCTCATTGACCAGCGGCTCCCGGTCGCCGTCGGTAGTGTCGTCCGGGTGCGGGTTCGGCTCGACTCTCATCAATACGTTGCAGGTCCCGATCCGGTCCTCTCCGTCCATGAAGCGGATCTCAGCCGGGAATCTGCCGACCTCGTTGCTCATCGTGTCTGAGACGGCAAAACTGACCGCCGATTCCTCGATCGTGCACGCCGCCGTAAAGCCAAGCCCGCTCGGTTTGGTTCCTGCGAATGTCGCGGTCGTTCCTGCCGGGATCTCATACGGTGAGCCGTCCTCGTTCACGATATTGACCTTAATGGCCCTCAGCGTGTTGTCGTTCTCGCTGACCCGGATCTCCGGCAGATAACTTTGAGGTACAATGTTAACATTTAATTCCTGTGCCATGTTAGGCCCTCCTCTGTTTTAATTCCCTGCGAGCAGATATTCATGGATGTAGACCGTGATGCTCTCCACGTTGTTGATGTTCTGATAGGTCATCGCGCTGGTCGGCTCCGTCTCCGGCGTGTAATCGATCGCGCTGCAGGCCCCACTCAGCGCGGACAATATAGCCGTCCAGTCTGCGCTCGTGATGATGTCGTTCTGCGTCCACGAGGTCTTCGGGCAGTTGGATCCGCCCGGCGTGTACCCGGATGCGACCAGAAGCCCGCGTACCTTATTGATGTTGGTCGTGATCCGGTTCATGCCCTCGTAGGTCATCCGAGACTTGCCGCTGAGCCTATTCGTCACCGGCGGGATCAGGTCGAAGGCCGGATTGTGCCATTGTGCTGTCATGTTTGTCCTTTGCTCCGTTATTGTGTACGATGCTCCCGGGGCGTATAAGCCGCCGCCGGTCTTTCGCCAGCCTTCGAGGTCGTAGCCTCTCGGGGGTGAGACGCCGAACTCAGCGATGTCGCTGACATTCGGCAGGACGATTGTATCGCCTACATCGACCGGGAGAACCGATACGAACGATTCGCCCTCGTATTCAAAATCCCAGTCAAAGAAAATGGCGCCTTCCTTATCTGGCATATCAGCACACCCCTTTTCTATAGGTAATTTCAGCGCTGGTTCCGCCCTTCTCGTGGGTGATGGTTATGTTCTCCAGCGTGCACTCCTCATCCGTTCCGTCGAGCCTATGGAAAGTGAAAACATCGCGCGGCTGCATGCGTGGGTCGCCCTTCCATGTGAATGAGCCGGTGATGTTGGAGCGCTGGAGGAGTGATTCATAGGCGCCGGATGGGTAGAGCTCATAATTGTTATTTGCCGAGTCGTCTCCTCTTGTGCCTATTTTGCCGACAATAATCTCCTCTTTGATATTCGCTTGATTGTCCCCGGATCCATAAGAGTTATTAGTTAGGTGCTCTTCGAAACTGGTTCCTGTTAGAGTTAGAGTTTGATCGTCTCTTGAACTCCCATAATCTTGCCGCCATAAAGTCGCATGGGCCGCAGTCCAAGGGATCACTTGATTGTAAAGTTTGTGGGTATTGCCACTCAATTGCCTAATAAGAATGCCTTCCGGTATGTCTCCGATCATATACCACACGTCTCCAGCGGATTGTGTTGCGGTCTGGTTCGGGTTGCTTGCTACCCCGTTTATTGTATCGGGCAGGCCTTCGTAGAGCCCGGTGATAAACGAGTCTTTACTGTCTCTCACATACAGAGCGTGCATCGGCTCCCCGTCGTATTGTAAAAACGCGCCAGAACCGTATATCCACGTTCCTGACCCTTTGGACCTACCGCCTATGTTGTCAATAGTTAGTTTCGACCGCTCGACATTGATACGGTTTATTTCTCTGCTTACGTTTCTATTCCCCTCCCCGGTGTCGTTTTCATATACATCCCATTTTGCTATGGGCTTGTTGAAATATATCGTTGGAATCCCGGCGTCGACATAGCTTAACCACACATTCGTCCGATTCGAAAACAGCCCGCTCGGGAGGTCTTGGTGGAGATAGTTGGTTAACTTCGCAATTATGTCTCTAACACTCGATTGCTTATATAGCGTTATCCATTCATCGCCCCTATCATCCCTTTGCGCTGTTTGGTCGTAAATTATGTATGAACTACTTTGCCTGTCTGGATTCTCATAACTAATTCCGGCATCATATAAAAAAACGCGCAAAATCTCGGTGACACTTCTTAGGGATGATTGCCGCGTCCACGTTGACATATAACTGCAGATGTCTGCTTTCGAGTCTCCATCCAGCAAGTGCACCGCATCTACCGCATGGATGCTCATGATGTTGTCCGCCCACGTTATCTGCTCCGCGAGGTAGAACTTCCGCAAAGGACTCATATCGCCCGGATAGCCCGCCTGATATGTTATCGGCGTTTCGTCCGGGATGGATGCCAGCAGCTCCGAATAGTCCTCGTCCATGTACGCCTCGATGTTGATCTCGGACTCCGGCAGCGTCGGCTCTAAGATGCTCAGATCCGAACGCAGAGAAACGACCGCAGAGATCAGATTATCATTCGTTATCCGCATCTGCACGCCCGGCCGGATGTCAGAGACTTCGACCCGCTTGGTGTCGGTCTCGGGCTGGAATACAAAAACTGCGGAAGTGCCGCCGATCGGGATGATCGCGTACCCGTTCCGCATGGAATACGACACCCCGTTATACTCCACCGCCCGGCACCCGGTCGCGCTGACGGTCAGGCGGTCCACCGAGGCCGATGCGGTCACAGATACCGTCACAGGCTGGCCGATGTTGCCCCGGACTCCGATCTTGCCGTTCGCCGCCGAGGCAGTTACGGTCGAATCATAGAGCACCGCCGAGCCGTCCAGCTCGAAGCCGTTCCATTGCAGGTCGGCCAGTTTCCTCATCTCCCAGTCCGGCTGGTTCAGCACACCGTCGGCGACCTTCTCGCCCGTATAGGTGGAGGTCAGCGTCGCGGTCTCCTCCATGAGCACCTGGATGATGACGTCCATCGGCTGTCTGATTTGCTTTGCATTTTCAAGGTCGATAGTTGTCATGCTGATCTCCTAATTGTGTGCCTCAATAAACTGGATCTGTAATTGCAGGTTCTTCCACATGACATGGCCCTGCGGATCGGTCAGCCTCGTGACCGTGGACGTGAGCGCCCGGGGGATGACCGTCTCCGTGACCGTCTCGTTCGCCTCATTGCTGAACGTCATGTTGACCTGCTCACCTGTGAGGGCGAGGATCGCGTTGAGCTGGTCCTGCGGCAGAGCGTCCCACGAAATGGTCAGATCCGCGTACCGCCAGCCGACCAGATCGGCGCACCGCTTGCCCGTGCACGTCTCGATCTCACCGGCGTAGATGTTCTCCCGCTGGAGCGTGAAGTCGTTGCCCCGGTAGATCTCCGTTCCGTCTATTGTGATAGTGTTGAATACTCCGATCATCCTAATATCCTCTTATACTGGTCATACATTCTGACCGTTTCCTCGCCCATCTTTGGCCCGTTCGGGTACAGGTAGTTAACGATCCGAACTTCTCCGCCGGCCCCTGCTCCCTGCAGAGCCATCGAGGTAGCCACCCCGTTGACGATGTTGTCCGCCATGGTCATCAGCATACCGTTCAGCTTCTCGATCGGCAGGACCGCTTCGCCGCCTCTTACATCACCGACACCGATGATAGCCGGCGAGTTGAAGATACCGCCCTTAGCGTACCAGTCGATTCCCAGCGACGGGATGGATCCCTGCAGCAGGTCCCCCAGCTGCCAGCCGGGTGGATCGATCGAAAAGTGCGGCAGCTTGATCTTCGGCAGCGACACCTTGAACTTAAAGAAATCTTTTATCTTCTTTATCATCGCCCTGATGTGCTCCGCCGCCTTCCTTACTGGCGAAAGCATGGCCTCGCCGATCGCTTTGAAGGTGTTCTTCACGCCCTCCTTGAGCGCGGTGAACTTTTGCACGATCCAGTCCTTTAGTGCTCCGGCAGCCGCTTTGATCTTGTCCCAGTTTTTGTACAGCAGCACGCCGATCGCGATCAGCGCCGCGATGATACCGATGACGATGCCCACCGGACCGGCCAGAGCGGCGAAAGCCCCGCCAAGCATCGGCAGCACGGTGAGGATCGTCCCGATGCCAGTCGCCATCATGCCGATGATCGTCAGGAGCGGGCCGAGTGCAGCCACGACCATCAGAACGATCGTGATGATCTTCTGGGTCGCAGGACTCAGTTCGGAGAACTTCTGCAGGATGTCCGTGATCTTCTGCACGATCGGCGTGATGATCGGTAACACCTGTGTTCCGATCGCAGTCCCCAGATCCTCGACCGCCGCCTTGAAGGTCTTTATACTGTTGGCCGTTCCGTCCGACGTCCGCGCGTAGTCGCCCTGTGCGTCCTTGGTCTTGGCCATGACGTACTGATACCGCAGCATGGTCTTCTCGGACTGGTCCATCTCTTTCCACACAAGGCCCTGATCTGCAGCGAACTTCTCCAGATTGGTGTCCGTCATGACCACACCGAACTTCTTCAGCGCCTCTGACTCGCCGGTGAAGATTCCCTCCAGCGCCTTCGCGGACTCATCCGTTCCGGTGTTGAAGTAGGACGCCAGATCAGCAGACAGGCCAGCAAGGCTTGTCGACATTGATGCTGCGTCACCTTCCGCAAGCCCGATGCCCTTGCCCAGCGCACCGAACGCAGACACCGCGCCGGTCGCAGCGACCTTGGAGAGACCGAATTGATCCCTCGCATTGTTCGCCCAGTTTTTTACCTCTTTGGAGCTGTTCCCGAACGCGACGTCGATCTTGTTAAGATTCTCCTCATAGTCAGACGCCAGATTCGAAGACGCCGCAAGACCGCCCACGATCGGGACGGTCAGCGAGGTCGTCATCGTCTTGCCGACGCTCGTGGCCTTGTCCCCGACCGACTTGATCTGATTGCCCAGCGCAGTCAGTTTGACGTTGCTCAGCTTCTTCGTCTCGGTCTCGAAGTGCTTAAGCTTGGACTCGGCCTCGATAATCTCACGCTGGAGCACTCTATACTCCTGCGAGTTTTTGTCAACTCCGGCGGCGTCCATGTGATCCTGCTTTTGCTTCAACAGGTCGAGTTTGTCCTTCGTTTCCCCGATTTTCTTCGTCAGGATCTGCTGCTTCTGTCTCCATAGGTCGACGTTCGTCGGGTTGAACTTCAGCGCCTTGTTGACGTCCTTCAGTTCCCTATCGAGGCTTTTGGTCTCGCTATTGACCTTCCGCAGGGCCTTGTCGAGTTGCGTGGTCTCTCCACGAAATTCTATTGTGATACCTTTTACTTTTCCGGCCATTCGTTTCCCCTATCCGAAGAATAGATCTATATCCTTCTGCGTAGCCTTCCGCTTGGTGCTTCCTCGCTTCGCCTTCTTCGCCCTCTCCTCTGCATTTTTCCGGCGTTGGTTGTGGGTGATTATGAAGTCGACGACCTGTCCGAGTTGCATCTGACGGATGTCGGCCATGGTCAGCCCTCGCTCGATGCCGGCGAGGATAATGTCGTCAAGTGTTACTTCTTCGGCTGAAGATCCTTGACTTTCCTGAGTGTTTTCTTCAGCCTCTCCCGGTTTTTTGACGATGCGAATCCGCAAATTACGAGGTCGTAGAGTTCCGGGATGATTATGTCGAGCGGGAACTCGTCGAACTGCCGCACCCAGACCTTGGGCGGGTCGATGTCCGCATCTGCAGCCTTTGCCATTGCCCACGTTACATTGACCGCGATGTCAACGAACTCCAGCTGAGCCATAGGCAGGACGATGTCCATCGTGTTTCCGCGTATAGCATCTGCTATATCTTGGATGCTCGGTTCGCTTGTCCCTGTATCCGCGATCACCGCAGCAAGCCCTTCGGCCGTAGCGGTTACCAGCGGTATCAGAGACGGCAGAACATCGCGCCCGAACTGGTCGCGGTACTCCATCGTCCACGCGACATTGTTCGACAGCTTCACCGCTTTGTCTCCGATGTTTATGATCTTCTCCATGCTTTTCCTCCCCTGTGAAAAAAGAGGCGAGCAATAGCGCCCGCCTCAGTTCGTTTTTACAGTCCCGGAGCGGTCGGGGCCGTGAACAACTCGTCATACCCGGAATCGCCCGGCTTCAGCACTTCCATCATCAGGCCGCTCGTATTGTCGCCGACGCAGGTGATGCCGAGTACCTCGTTCGCCGGTTCCTTGGTGTCTTCGACCGTGTTGTACTCTCTGTTGATAGTTCCGAGAGAACAGTTGTAGAAGATGACCCGGCGCTTCTCAGCGTCGCCCAGTACTTCGAAAGCAACGTACACGCTCGGCTTGACCGGGTTCTTGACCTGACCGATGCCGCCCTTGCTCGTGGTAACATATCCGAGGAACCGGGTCTTGAAGTCCTCGTCGAAGAGCATAACCGTCAGATCGCCCTCGAACGGTCCTTCTGCGTACTCGCTCCAGTACGCGATATTGTCAGCATATGCAGTGTTGTTTTCACTGTCCTGTTCCGGGGTGAAGCCGATCGCGCCCTTCTGGTGGTACGGTGCCCCCATCGTTACGGTTCCGCCTGTCCCCTCGGTGAACGTGCCAACGTGCAAGTTGCTGATACCAAATTCAACTTTATTCGCTGCCATTAGTGTCCTCCTTAAATGGTGTAGTAAATAACAAAGACGCCTTCATCCTCGATGTAGACGTCCTCGCTTTTCTCGTACAGGTAGCCGTTTTCAAGGAGTAGTTCCTCGATCTCAGCTTCCTTCGCTTCGTTCTTTTTCGTGAAGTAGTACTCGACCTGGTACTGGTTTTCCCGGTAGTGGAACGTGTTGTCCGCCGCATACGTCTCCTGTCCTTCACCGATGTATACGATGTAGGGCGGAGCCTTTGGCGCGTTCTTGTCCGTAAAATGCGAATAGGCACACGGCAGGCCGGTCGACTTCAGAACGTTGTACAATGTCAATCTGTCTGTCATAGTTTGTATCTGACCTCTCTCTCGAATTCTTCGTTTGCCCACTCTTCTACAGGTTCGATGTGCTTGATCGGGCTTGTCCGTCCGTATGTCCCCTTGCCGTTCTTCACAACATGGCCATTCTCCAGCAGATGCGTCAGCCGGTAGTGTTTGCGGTTGTGAACTATCGCAGTGACGACGCCGAACGTTGACATCTCCTTCTTGACGCCCCAACTCTTCGCATACTCCCCGGAATCCTTCGGCGAAGTATTGCGGAGTTTCTGCGATGCTTCCTTAGCCACCTTCTGCGCGGTTTCGTTCGCAACGTCTTGAACGTCTTTCCTGTAGCCTTCGAGAATATTCTCCAGCTGAACCGATATGTTCTTAGTCATTGGCCACACGCTCCTCGCAGATGAGCCGGATCCCGTCGCGTTGTGCATCCCAGTCCGCCCGGATGACGGTGTACAGTCTGCCCTCATACTCGAGCACCTTCTGGCCCTCGTAGTCTTCGCGGTTCGTGAGGGCCAGCGTGAGCGACGGCTTCAGCCCGACCTGTGCGGCGTTGTAATACTCAGATGAGTAAACGCCGCGAGGCTGAGCAAAAACCTCGTTTCTGGTCTCATGGATGATCTCGTTGCCGTAATCGTCGAACGTTGACTTCCCGTATGAAATCAGCGTAACCACCGCGTCATACATTGCCATCACCCCAGTCCGTGTACCCGGTCGCGTTTGACATCTGGGCCTTCTGCTCATCGTAGGACTTCTTCAGCCTGTCATAATCCTCCGGAAGCCCGAAGGACATCTTACAGTATGTAATAATGGCCCTTGTGACGAGCGCATCGACCCCGGGCGGGATAACTACCCCGGCTATCCCGAGGTCAAGTTTTGCCGCCTCGATCAGCCCGCACAGTTCTCCGTCGTATGCAGTTGTCTTGATGCGTAACGCAGTTTTTACCTTCTCAAGCATTGGTACTACCTCAAGCGATTATTTTTTCTTCGTCGATTTTGCCGGTTTTGCTGCGGCTTCCTTGTCTTCGACCTTGACCGCATTGTTAAAAGAGATCAGCCTCGAAGCCTCCCGATCGGAAACCTCGAGGACTGTATCTTTTGCAAAGCGAACAATGGTGTCGTTGGTCAATCTGACCTTCATTACGCGGATACCTTCGCGAAGAACTTATTTCCAACGACCTCGATCGCTGCCGGCTGGCGGCCAAGGATCTCGACGAGGTCTTCCTTCTTCTTGGACATATCGTCATACTTGAACTGTACGTCCTCACCCTTCGGCAGGTTCATCATGACACCCTCCAGATCGCCGATGATCGGGGCCGTCACAGTGTCGTTGAACAGAACCTCATGGCCATCGAACGGGTCCACTCCATAGTTCGCACCCATCTGGAGGCCTCTGTAGGTCGCATACTGTGCCGGCGTGCAGATGATGACCAGATTCTCGGCTGCAGAACTCAGCAGCGCTCTGGCGTCAACGAAGTCGGTGATCGCTCCAGCAGCGGAGCCTGTCTTGGCTACTGCCGGCTTCGCAGCGGTTGCAGTCTGCGGTGCCGCAAGGATCTTCGCAACGACGGCGTTCTCTTCTGCCTTGATGATGCCGCGAGCAACTTCGTCATAGATGTATCTCAGATACTCTTCGCCGCTCATGCTATCCAGAGCCTCGTCAGAAATGGAGATCCACTTCTTGTAGGTCTTCGGGACCAGTTCGACGATACCAAGCTGCAGCGCTTCCTCATCTATAGCGTCGCCTCCCTCGGTGTGCACTTCTGCAGCGGGTGCGCCATACTCGAAACCGACCTTGACGTTTCCTGCAGCGTTCATTCTGCGTACTCTGCTCAGGATCTGGGATGCCTTCAGTCTCTCGGCGATGATGCCGGCAACAAACGTCGGAACCGGAACCACTCCGCCGGTTACGTTATCGCTCAGCAGGGCACGGCACTCTGCCGCGCTTCCGGTCTTGACGTACTTAGCGAACGCCTCGATGTACTCATGGCTGTTTCTGATTTCCATATCAGTCATTTTGTGTTCTTCCTTTCTCGTTTCAATTTCCTTACCAGCACCGCTGGCTACCGCTTCAGCGGCTTTCCTTGTTTCTTCGGCTGCGGCCTTGAGGGCTTTCTTTCTTTCCTCGATTGCATCCAGTTCGGCGTTTAATGTCTCCAGTGTTTCGCCGTCTGCCTCGGCCGTTTCGGCCGCGATCTGGGACGCTCTCGTCTCGAGTTCCTCGAAGCCGAGTTCCATAATTTCTTCTCTTGTCATTTGTTTCCTCCTAACAGTGCGCGCGCCCTCACTTCGGCCCGCTTTCTGTTCAGAACTAACTCCTCTGCCCTCAGTCTCTCCGCTTCCAGTTCCGCGATCACTCCGTCGCAGTAACTACGGGCTGATATTTCGGTTGCGTCGTTCGCCGGCAGTGAAACCGCGCTCACGTCGTACAACTTAGAAATCTTTGTAATTTTTCTGTACACGGTCGTCACGTTCGACTCGTAGTCGTTCGCGACCGTTCTCTCATCTTCGGCCACCGTAAAGCCGAACGACATTTTGTTCGTATAGCCCCCGGCGATTTCCTCGTAGAGTTGCCGCCCGATCTCAGTGCCGCCGAGGTTCGCCTCGATTGCGAGACCTCTGCTATCAATGCTCAGGTCGAGTGTGTCGTTCGTGTTTCTGGCGAATACTCTGCCGTGGTGGTCATACTGCATGATGACATCGCTCATGTCGCAATCATCGAACGCACGCGCATCGATCTGCTCATACACCTTGTAGTCGCCCCAGTCATAAAGCAGATAATCCTCGTTGAACACGGTCGCGTATCCTCTGACGATCATGCTCTGGCCCTCGTCCTCGTTCTGTGCTTCTCTGACCTCGATGAGTTGCGTCCGGCGATACTCTCTGCCGCTCGCAATTCTCTGGTCGAGCATTTCGTTTGCTTTCTTTTCGACTTCGCTATTCATTCTCACTACCTCCTTCATTGCCGGCGTTGTCCCCTCCGAGTTCTTCCGTTGCTTTGTATTCGCCTCTGATCGGCGCTACCTGCCCGGCTCCATCCGGGAGCGGCGAATAATTAAACAGTTCACGGATCTCGTCGATGAGGATCGCGCCTCTGTCTCCGAGTTCCTTAGCCATCTGCACCTTTGCGCTGGTGCTCATATACTGCAGCCTGTTCGCGTTCGCTATGAGGTACGACCCCTGCGCGCGTTCTCGCTCCGAGAAGAGCATCTTCGTTGTCGCCTCAGAGAACTGGATTGCGAACGGCTCGATTCCGCCGTCGAAGAATGCTTCGAGGTCTTCCGCCTTCGCCTTGTTCTGCAGCAGGTCCTCAGAAACCCCGAAATAGTTGAACACGTTCTCACGGATCTGCTCCATCTGGGCTGCGTCTATCGCGAACGGCTTGACGTCGACCTGCTTTATGTCCTTATAAGTGTTCGGGAACAACAGGAAACCTCCGGCCTCTGACTCGCTGGACAGGTTCTTCTCAGTGAACCGCTCGCGCTCTTTGGCGAGGTCTTCCGGCTTCATGAAGTTCGCGACCTGTGCCATGAACCGGAACGTCGAGGCGTTTTTTACGCCCTGTTCGATTCCTTGGTTCTGGATGTGGATCAGTTGCATCGTGTCCCTAAGCGCCGCGTTCGTATCGCCGAAGAAGTCGCTATGGTACTGATGCTTCGTCAGTATCGCACACTTGCGAAGTTCCACGGCAGCGGTCTGGCCATTCGCAAACTGATACCGCAGCCAGACCTCGTCGTTATATTCGACCAGCGAGCACGATGCCGGGAGCGCTGGAAACACCCCCGTTATCGTCATCCGCTCATCGAACACCGGCACAATGAAGGCCGTATTCGTTACATCGAGAATCGTGCTGACCCGGTACAGGAACTGCGACCATGTCTGCCACTGGTTCGGCCCAAGCCTCAGCTTTGTCTGCAGAGACGGGTTTGCTGTCCCGTTGACCTCGACCTTCAGTTTGCTTATGTGCCGTGCCCTTGCATCGATCGCGGCCCGGACAATCTCGCTCTCGTAGATCGCACCACCCCAGTTCGTGTATACTGGTGTGTACGCGTTCAGCGTCTGGAAGAACGCCCGCGCCTCCGTCAGCGCTTCCTCGGACTTTTTCGCGTCCGCAGGTCTGAATATCTTTTCAAGTAATCCCATAAGTTAATCCTCATTTCTGAGTTGGTGCCCGATTTCTTCGTACCACTTCTGACGGACGGTCATAGCATCAGCGAGGGCAGCGACTCCGTCAATCCTTGCCCTCTGGTTTATCTTCACGAGACGGCCACGGCCTCGCTCAATACTCATCTTTACCGCAGCATTCAGCAGATGCGACTTCAAAAGGTCGTTGTCGCCGATCCTGATGCGCTTGTCTTTTATTAGCCCTTCTATCTCCTGCAGGACCGGCCAGAGGTTGTCCCCTTGGTACACGTCATCCGTCTGATACCCGGCGGCATCCAGATCCTTAACAAGATACTGCGAACTGTACCGGTCGTACCCGACTTTCAGCGGATACAGTTCATGGTCTCTGACCAGCGAATCGACCCAGTCCTTCACGTCTTGGTAATCCACAAAGTTCTCACCGCTAAGCGACAGGAAGCCTCGCTGGATGTACGCCTGATACGGAACGCCGTCTTCTGCCGTTCTCGTTTCCAGTTTCTCCGCCGGCATCCAGAAATGCGCGAACGTGTTCAGCAGTCCATCCTTCTCCACGACTATCAGCGCGGCCGTCATGTCCGTTGTCTGCGACAGGTCGATTCCTGCGACACAGTAGCAGCCCCGGAAGTCTTCCAGCCGGAGCGGTTCGCCGCAGATCGCATCGACCGTCTGGGCCGGGAGCCATGCAAGTGAACTGTTCTGCTTAATGTTGCAGTACTTGCACAGGAATTCAGCCTTCTTGCTGAGCGAGCCTTCCGCCTTTGCGATCTCCTCCAGCATGAAGTCGACCGAGACCGAGACCCCAAGATTCGGCAAGGACTTCTTCAGTTCGTTGATGTCGTTCCACTTGCTGACGTCATCGATCATGTACAGGAACGGAAGCAGCCTCGTCTCCTTACTGTCTCCGAGCAGGACGCGCGTTGACCGCTTCATCAGTTCGTCAAATATCCCGTCGCTTACATAACCGGCCGTTGTGATGCTCAGGATCATCGGCTGCTCTCTGGATCCAAGCGCCGAGGCCATGACCTCATACTGCTTTAGGCCCTTGTCCCCTGCCCATGCCGCAATCTCATCGCATACCACCAGATGCGGGTTATACCCGTCAGCCGTCTTTGCCGTGAACGGAACCTTCTGGATTGACGAGTTTGTTTTTTCAACGTGCTTGTCGCCCTTCCTTGGCTTCGTGATCTCTGACAGTTCGTGGTCCATGAGAACCGACCGCCAGAACGCGTCATACACGATGTCCGCCTGATCGACCTTTGGCGCGCAGCAGTAAACGTCCGCGCCGTACTCATCGTCGTCATACATCATCTCGCCGATGACGCCGGTCGCGAATGAAGACTTCCCGCATTTCCGTCCTTCGAGCATGAACACTTCCCGGAACTGTCGTTTCCCGTCCTTGTCCACGATCCCGAACATCACCGACAACGCTGCACGCTGCCACAGTTCCAGCGTGATGGTCTTCGGCGCCCATTTGCCCTTCACATGGTGCGTGTGTGCCTCGATCCACCTCACTGCCCGGTGTGCTTTCTTGATGTCATAAAAAAAGAGACCGTCCTCAAGTCCCTTGATGATGTATTCGTATAGCAGCATGATCCAGCGGCCTACGATAACGCGACCGTCTTTGATCTGCTGGTAGTATTTCAGTATATAGTCCTCCATGCCGTTCCTTTTCGCGCCAACTTTGGCTAACCCGGGGCCAACTTTTTCCATGTAGAGGAAAATGCAGG
>Ga0326514_10000887_pt1 | contig 19759 bp, 18 predicted proteins | sample 3_2548_0518_D_FD_203653 | JGI IMG/M metagenome (GOLD analysis project Ga0326514, IMG submission 203653) | Bovine rumen microbial communities from UC Davis, California, United States - 3_2548_0518 | ecosystem: Host-associated > Mammals > Digestive system > Stomach > Rumen | place: USA... | reverse complement strand
CTCTTGAAGGAATTAAAATGATAGAACAATGTTATGACTGCAAATATGCCAATAAATACTGTGCTTACTGGTGGTTTCCATACTACGACCCCATATGCGAAAAAGGGAATGCTATGAATGTTAAAGAGGAATGTAAAGATTTTATGCAGATTGGGAGGAATAGTAGGTGATGTGGAATGACTAAAAGAACTCATTGGGATGAAAGTGAAAAAAGAAAACAGTTTCAAGAAAAGATTCGAATAAAATTAGAAAAAATACTTGTTGATTATGAAATGGAATATGCAGATACCCCATTCTATCAAAATACGAGCAATTGCATTCTTGAAGGAGCGATTGATGAATTAAAATCTATTGATGTGGAAAAAATAGATTATGGTGGTGAGGGGTGTTATTTGGGTGGTAGAATAGAAGCATTAAAAAAATTAAAACATGATTGTATATATGGTGATGTACATGACTGAAATAAGCAAAGAAGATATGTATAAATGTTACTCTTGCAAACACTTACAACAGTTTGATTATTCAGAAGATGTATTATGTGCAAAAGGAGAATCAAACGATGAATATGGATACTGTGGAGAATTAGAACATTGCCCATCATGGGAGCATAAAATAAATTGGTGATGTAGATGACTGATAGGTTTGAGTTTATAAAAGATTGTCATGGAAACACAGTATTAATTGATAGGACACATCAATTACCATCTTTACCATTTTTAGCAATGTTCGATGATTTAACAGTTGAAGATATGGAAATGCTACATAAATGGCTCAGATATTTGAATGGTGATGATTGATATGACAGATAAATACGAAGAATTTAAAAAATGGTTTTTAGGATTTGATGACTGCGATATACCACGAAAAACAAAACTGGAAGAAATACATCATCCAATGATGACTTGGAGCAATCCAGTCTATGCACGAACCGAATATGATAGAAAAAGAATATTCGAGAAGTTTGAAGAAGAACAAGAAAAAGAAGAAGAAATCAAACAAACAATACTGGATGCAATAATGAAAACTCCTTTAAAGTGTGAATACATCCCATCAGAAGTTGGAAAAAGACAAGTATACTTGACCGAACCAGTAGTGAATAAAATATATGATTTATTAAATGAAAAGGACTTGATAAAATGATATTAATACCAAGAACAACTCATTTAGAGGGTATAAACACAATACTCTACGAAGCATTATTAACACAAAAAAAAGACATACAACTATTAATAATCTTAAAAATAAACTGTGAGGAACGAACAAGAATAAACCTCTACGAAAAAGACACAATAAAATTAACAGAAGAATATATGGTGATAAACACACCTGACAATGATTACCGAATAATAGACATCAGTCAATACGATGATATAGAAATACTAACGATGGAGGGATGATTTTTGATATTAAGTGATGGTGGAATATTAAAAGTATTAGAGAATAGAGAATTAATCGTATCTCCTATTGAGGAGAATCAAATACAACCTGCAAGTATTGATTTACGATTAGACAGAACGCTTTTAACATTAGATGGTGAAGAGATTGATATATTTGATGAACCATACCTACTACAACCACAAGAATTTATACTTGGCAGCACATTAGAATATGTTGAACTGCCAAACATGGTGGTGGGAAGAGTTGATGGCAGATCCAGTATCGGTAGGCTTGGAGTTATGATCCATATTACAGCAGGATATATTGATGCAGGATACTGTGGTAACATTACCTTAGAGATATACAATGTATCAAATAAACCATTCCCATTAAAGTATGGTAATAGGATATGTCAGTTAGTGTTGGAGTTGTTGAATGAATCTTGTATCAGACCTTATGGTACTGATGGCTTAGGTAGTAAGTATCAATGTAGTGAAGGTGTAGTAGCAAGTAAGTATGAAGGAAGTGAAGATAAATGAGTACATATTACGATATAAGTATAAGTAGTTCAATGTATCTTGCTATTGAATCTGCAATATTGTCTGCTATCAAAGAAGAAACTAATACTTGGGAAATCATAGAATTAGTACATTTGCATGATACTTGGGAAGAGTTGAAAGAAGAGGCAAGTGCGAAAGACAATGAAGAGTATCACAGATGGATGGAACAACAGAAGTTGTTTGAAAAAAGAGAAGTTGATGACATCTTCCTGTTTCATAATATAAAAAGAGTATTGGAAGAAAATCATGTTGAGAAAAATGTTGAACCTGAGTTTCACTTGATTTGTGATTTAGCTGAAATGTTTGAGAAAAAATGGAGTGAGAGAAATGAGAATACAAACGATGAATAAAAAAATTAATCAGGCATTATTAGAGATGCCACGTGTTGAAGGTGAGTTCAGTTTAAAGTTATGTGAATTTTTGAAAAATGAGTTTTATGTTGATGTTACTTATCATCGAGTTAATGTTAATGGTGTTAGGTATTTGACTGATGATGAGATTTTGAGTATTGAGAATAATTTTTTATTAGAATTGGATAGTTATGATGTGGATTTCGATAAAAATGGTGATATTAAGAATGTTTGGTATTATTTCAACCATAAGAAAATAGCATAAATGGACTGTTACATATATATGAAACAGTACCAAAATGGGTAAGTTGTAAGGGGTATGTTGAATCCTTTACAACTCACTTAATAATTTTGATAGTCTTTCCTCAAAAGTGTCTTTTCCGACACTTTGGATATATTTTTTCAGTTCATTATCAGCATTCTGCTGATATTTGACTTCTTCTTTTAATTTTTTATTCTCATCCGCCAAATTTCTTATTTTTTTCTGCGGATCAACACGATGAATCACCACCTCACCATCAAAAATCTCATAGGTATACTGGTTGAACAATGAAACATTATTCATAACCTTAGCATACAACAGTTTTTGTTTTATAGGGTTGGTTTTGATGTACCTATCTTGGGTATCAGTCATACTTCTACCCTGCAATTCATCAATCATCCTAACCTTCATCTGTTCCTCAGAGGTTAGGTCAGCACCACTTAAATTAGTAGCATTGAACCTTCTGAGCGTATGTGGTGTGAATCTGCGGAATCCACCTGCTTTTCCAAATCCTAACATATCATTTATTTTACCCATATGGTTTGATACCCAATTTTTATTCTGTCTAAACAATGGAATATCAATATCTGTAATATTTCTATCAATCCAACTTTTAGCAATAGCTTGTGTTGTTTCAGGATTACACATTCCATAATATGGTTTTTGGGTTTTCACCCTCAGCATTTTTGCTACCCATATTATATTATCTTGAGCAGCGATTTTTTTCATTGCTTTGTTCGGATCATGTGACTTATGATATGGGTACAACTCTTCAAGGAATTGTTTGACCGTTAAAGTTCTTGTTTCCTCAAGACTATATCCGCCAGTTGCCATTAGCATTATCCTTGCTTGGAAGTTCTTTTTGAAATAAGGTAATGCTAATCTAATTTCATCTTTGGTAATGACTTCATGGTATTCTATGAAATCATTCCTTTTGATGTGTTTTGCATCCAATGGTGGGAAGTAAGGAAGAGTTACTCTACTTCTCCTATAAATAGTTCTAATTCTATTAACCATTAAAACTATTGTTTTGTAGACATATCCTTCCGCAATTAAATAATCTTGGAAGTCTATGATCCTGTTATATATTTTCAATTCGTGTTCTGGTACTCTTGCTGATTGTTCAGCAAGTGCCTCTTGTACCAACTCTTCGATACTGGTATCGTGGAACTGTTCGTATTTATGAACAGTAGCACGATAGTTTTTGATTGTGTTTTTGGATTTGTTCTTGAACATCTCCTCAACAAGACTTTTTTTATGCATAGTTATCACTTTGTATAATATATATTTTGCAACTTGTGGTAGAGCATTTGAAGAGTATTTGGTATTACTTTTTTATTACTCTTGTAATACTAAACCGACTGATATATACTATTTTGAATACGATATAATTACATATAATATCGAATAAAAATAGTATATAATAAATTATTTTTCTTTTTTAGTATTTAAAATTATTGTCAAAAATATATTACACTTGTGGTTTAAAAAAAATATCGTTCGCATTTTGCGAACAACTATTATAAACTATATGTTTTAGATGCAGTTTTTACAGTTGCTACTCTTGTACCTGCTTCTATTTTTGCTTGTACTGTTGTTGAACCATTAAAACCATCTAATCCTCATAAGTGATAATCATCTGAACAAAGTCTATACCAAACCTTGAATTGTTACCATATCCACCACCACCATTTTTCAAGCCAGTTATCCTAACTGCAGGTGTGTTATAGGCACTTCCTGAATTGGATAAAGATAATCCCCTCCAAGTGTAAGATTGGTCATACCAAGTGTTACATTGTGATTGACCTAATGAAGATACTACAAAGTTTCTTTGGTCAACACCACTTATAGCATTACCACTTCCATTAACAACAGTTATTTTTGATTGACCTGCATCATACGAACCTTTACTTGCACCTACCCATCCTTGCAGACTTGCATATCTTACATTTACAGTAATTGATTTGATTTTGGCTGTTATACTTAATCCAGTAGTGAATGTAATATCAATACCTCCTGCAGTTGCTCCACTACTTAAAACATCTGTAATGGCATATCCACCATCGTTTTTGTTAGCGAATGAACCTGCAGTTGCATAATTCCATTTAGTACCATTCTTTTCTGAATAATCGGTGTTTAGGTTTCCACCACCGACACTTGATGGGGATAAAGTCTTTGTATAGTCTTGTGTTGTTCTTGTACCAGTAAATGAGTATCCTGTACTTGTGGTTGCACATTTATTAGAGTCATTTGTTGTAATGGTGGCAGTAACACTACCTTTCCAGTCTTTGAGAACTGGAGATAACTCTAATATACCTTTATAGTCAGTATTCAGATAATACAATACTCCATTAATATTGATTTTACAGTTCAAATCGGCGATTGGAGTACCATTTGATGAGTTACCTGATGTAATCTTTGCACTATGATTATTAACTTGGGATATGACTATTCCTGAAGGTTTAGTTACTGTAACACTTTTAGTTTGGGTTGTTGTTATATAACTACTGTTCCCCATAAAAGTAACTGTTACATTATATGAAGTTGGGGATAAATTAAGTTTAAGTGATGCTTGACCACTACTATTTGTTGTTCTTGTATATGTTTGATTATTTACTGAAAATACTACTGGTAATTTACTTAATGGAGTAGTTCCTGATTTTAATGTAATTGTGAGGTCATTACCCATTACTACACTTGTACTGTTGAAAGTGATTGCAGTAGAACTTTTCGCAGATTCATCAGAGATGTAAGCTACTGATCCACTTAAACTTCTTGTTCCACTTGCTTGTGGGGAGCATCTGAACGCTCCACCTGCAGTAATAGACAAAACATCTCCATTAGGGATACTTGGGAAGTATTGGGCAGATATTGGGAGTCCCCAAGTAGGTAGGGAGAATACTGTTTGGTTTTGTGTGGTTGAAGATGTAGTCCACAGATAATTGTTTATGGAAAAAATAACGATTCTACCCATCTTCATTATACGATAGAACCCATTATTCTGACTGTCATTTACTTTGCCAGTATCATCAAGTTTTGTTGTAATAATATCTGCAGGGTCTATTCCACCAACTGATTGAGCATCAATGTTTTGACCTGCAATTTTAGTCATTATCGCATCACCAGTCAGTTCAGTTCCATCCCTACCTTTTACTCCTTGTACACCTTGTATTCCCCGATTACCATCGTATCCATAGTTACTCCATAATGATGGTGTATCAAAACTTTGCCATTCCCCATCACCATTTGCATCAGGAGTTTTCATTCTGTGAGCAACCCATTCGTATGGATATTTATCATCTACTCCAGTAGGGTCATCTGTCCATAGTGTTGGCACAAAATCATCATCATAAAAGTGTCTGTTATTTACAGTTCCACTAAAAGATTTTACTCCTTCATTTACATTGGTGGATGGGTTTTTGAAGTTTGGTCTTTGATTTTTAGTGGTTCTTCTGAATATCTGCTCCATTCCAATACCATCTGCACCATTTTCTCCATCTGCACCGAATTTTGCCCATAGTGTTGGTTCACCGAATGCTCCCCACCTACCTTCTCCATTAGAATTTGGGGTTTTGACTCTTGTACTGCAATATTCAAATATATGGTTTTCATCTACTCCTTGAGCATCATCTGTCCATCCACTATTTGCCAGTACATAATCATCAGTAGTTGGTTGAACAGTCCATTTTTGTGGGTCTTTTGTACTTGATTCTTGTGACCAGTTAGTTATTTCTGTATTGGTGAGATAAAATATATATTCTGTACTTATCCCATCTAATCCTCTTTTCCCATCTTTACCGAATTTTGCCCATAGGAAAACATCTGAATATTCACCAGTTGGACTTCTATTGTGGTCTAATTGTCTGTAAGCACCGAAACAATACTGTTGGGTTTCTATTACATTGGATGGTCTTGCACACCAAGCGTTATATGTATTCCCCCCCTGATTATCAAGTATTGTTGTTTGTGCATTGATTGTTGGAGGAGTAGCATTGTTTTTTGTAAAGTATACAAAATCATATGTTCCACCTGCATTACCATCCTTACCATCACCTATTTTATTCCAAGTGAATAATTTGGTGTATGTTTTTCCATTAACAGTTACTGTGATGGGTTCGTTGTTTTTTATTTGGTTTGGTACACTTGTACAAGTTAAAGTTACTAATCCATCGTTTGATGCAGATGGTTGTCTTGTTACTGTTTTTGTTGAGAAATAATTACTTACTCCTGAAAGACTGATTGTACCTGCAGTTCTGTCAGTACCTTTATAACAGTATACTGGGATTTCTATGGTTAAAGGATTTGTTTTTAATGTTCCATTACCATTGACTGCGATTAGTTGAGCTTCGTTTCCAAGTGTTACTGTTATTCCATCTTCAGAAAAAGTAGCCCATAATTGAGGGTCACTAAAACTTTTCCAACTTGCTACACCATTGGTTACTTGTTTAATCCTTTTAGCCACCCATTCACATTGATTGTTCTCATCTACTCCTGATTGGTCATCTGTCCAACCACTTGGCACATAATCATCATCATAGAAGTGTTTTCCATTGACAGTTCCACTATATGTTTCTTTATCTTGTCTTTGATTTCCACTACCTTCAAATGTTGGAGCGGTGTTTGGTGTATTGTTTCTTTTGAATATAAATTCTATTCCTTTTCCATCTGCTCCATCTTCGGAGAATGTAGCCCACAGTTTTGGTTTTGAGAATTTACCCCATTGTCCTTCTTTACTGCCAGTTGGAACTTCTTTTGTTCTCATACAAACATATTCAAAGCAATATTGGGAATTAACACCTCTTTGGTCATCAGACCATTCTGTTGAGTTTGGATTATTTGGAACATAGTCATCTCTTTGAACTGGTGCTAATGTGGATGGGTCAAGGTTATATCCATCTGCATATTCTGTTCTGCAGAAAATCATTTCCAATCCTTCGCCATCTTCCCCTCTTTCTCCACGAGCATTGTATTTTACTGGAGTACTCCAACTTCCCCAGTTACCTTCTTCATCAGAGATACGATAACACATAAAAACATTAGGGTGTAGAGTATCAATTGCTTTTGGTGATTGTAACCATTCATTATACTTCCCATAAAGTTTAGTAATATCTCCATCAGGATAATCAGATGATGGTATCACTTCTTTTTCAGTAGTGTAATAAATGAAATCGTATCCTTGACCTGCACTTCCTTTTGTAGTTCTCACAATAACGATTGATTGCCTATCCAGTAAGTTTAACTCACTATCATAGAGATTAATGCGATAATTAGTTACTGTTGTATCACTAATCATATGTGTAATAGTATGACCATTTGTTACAACTTTGATTGGTTCATTGCCATAACTATTTCCACCATCCCTTGATTCCCACAGATCCAGTATCCCATCATCATAAAAATCTGTTATTTCCCTTGATGATTGATATGCAGTAGCGATTACTGTGCTTGGAGTGTACACTTCATCCTTGTAGGTTATAACTGGTGAATTGACTTGGATAAAATAATCTGTTGCCAATTCATCTGTTTTATTCATTAATTTATCTACATCTCTTCTTAAATTGTAACTATCTTGAAATACCATCCTCTAATTCTCCCATTGATATAAATTCTTATCATCTATTCCATGAGCAGTTGTACTGAACAATGTAGATTCTTGTTTAGCCATTTTACGAATTTCTCTTAATGTTTTCTTTAATTGAAGGTCAGGTTCAAGTTCTCCTAATCCCAAAGTAGTCTGTAATCGTGGAATTTTTGATATGTCATATGTATGTTTGACTGATTCAACTCTTTTTAATGTGTTCAGTTTCTTCGCATCTGCAACAACTTTCACCAAATCCCCAATATCAATATCAGGAGTATATGGTACAGTTATAGTGTAAGTGAATGTTTCTCTTGGATTATATTTATCATTCTTCTTCCTTGAATTGTAGTAGGCTTCTCTGTCAGTCATCACTTCAGATGTTGTCCTTAAAGTCGATTGTTCACCATAAGAGAGTACAGAGGTTGAATCTTTCGTATTAACAAATCTATAATACTGTCCATTTTCCATATTCTTTTTAAAGACAAATATACTGTTGTTAAACAGATTGGAAACTGGAGTATATGATATACTACCCCACGATAAAATATTATTGTCATCACCCTCTTTCGCAGTATAAGAAGGTTCTGTTTGATTATCCACCATGAAATTGATTACATCATCTTTTCTGTGTTGAGCATATTCCATATCAACAAGATACCCTGAATCTTTAACCAATGATTCCATTTGACTTATAATTGATTTACCACAACTGGATAGGTCTGCAGGGTTCACGATTGTTCCTTGATTGAATCCTAAACCATACAAATCCATTTTACAAGATGCTTCATCTTGAGTATTCTCATCTGTTTGATACCAAGCCTCTGAATTCAATGGGGATTTCAATCTGATACTGTGAAGATAATATTTTTGTTCTTGGTCATAATCACCCATAATGTCGCTCATATATTCCTTTGCATTGACTGTTGCTTGTTTTACGACATTATTAATCCAGTAGCCTTTGAAACCTTCATCGGTGTAACTGTCATTATAGGTACTTTTAGCAGTAAAATTGATAACACAAGAATGTGTGTTCACTTTATCGGTTGAAAAGACCAGTTCGATGTAGAATTGCAATGGTTTGTCTTTATCGTATCCAGTTATTATTTTAGTACTGCCTGATGCTCCACCAGTTGCTTGGTCGATACCATTTCCATCGCAAGACTGAATAACTGCTCCTGAAAGACTGTTGGATGTGTTATTCAACATATTATTGTATCTTGTGTTCCATCCATACTCACGATAAGGGAAATCTGCCCATTCACCATTAGAATTCTTATAAGCGACTGAACGATGGTTTCCTGCAATACCACTATTGTATTCCATAATCTTGGCGGCTACACCCTTTTCTTTGAGCCTTGTAAAGATAAATTCAGAGAAAGCCCAACAATCACCATACCCACATGATTGCATAGCACCCCAACTTGATGAACCACAACCAAGACAGTAGTCATATTGGAATGCTTCATTAGTGATTTCTTGAAATACTTGTGATGGTGACATTTTATTTGTACCAACTCCACCACCATTACCTGCACCAGGATTACCCCCATTACAAGCAATTACAGTATGATTAGCAATCATTTCGGCACTATCTCCACCAACGATAGTTACTCTATCCTGCAACTTTTCATTCATCTGTGGGAATGTCAAACCCCTAATATTGGCACATAACCATGAAGGACAGTCAAGGTCTGCTCCAATCGGTCTTGTACTGAATCCCGGTTCTCTACCACCGACTTGTGAGTCAATATCTCCTCTGATTGGGAAAATGGCTCTGTCAAAACTACCTCCTCTTGTCGCTCCATAGTAATAGTCTGCAATCGCATATGTTCCTGCGGCTATTATATATACTCCTATTTTGCCTTTCGCAGATGAACTGTAAGAATATGATGCGAAATAGTTTGGTCCAATCGGTAATCTTTCAGTTGGGTATCCTGCATTGTTTAATGCAGATATTACTGCATCCTGAACTTGTCTATCATTCCAATCATTTGTATCACATCCAACAACAACTGTTTTACCTGCATTTGAACCAGTTCCAACAAAATTGCCAGTACCAGTTCCACCAGTTTCTTGTTTGGGATCACCAAGTCCATATGTCAAATAGAAGTTTGGGAAGTCAGTTATATCAACTGGTTCGATATTATAATCTCTAACATCATATACATATGCAGATTGGTATTTGGTTGCATCAGGACTGTTCCTTACCATTACAAAGGTTTCATTCTCTTCTACTGTCATTTCAGTAGCATGAACATTCTGTGCATTTCCTTGTTTTCCGAATGTGATGGCTAATCCTGATTCGTAGGCTTCTCCATTCACCAAATAATTCTCATTGATATTATTTTTTAAAGTAGTTTCATATATATCGCACAAGAATTTTAATGCTTCACCATAACTGCCGAAATCATGGTATAATTCACTATCGTACTCTTCTGTGATACTTGTACCACCTAAAAGATACATTGAGTCCATTATGAATTTATTCTGACCATCAATGAGTCTGTCTGCACCAGTAATTGTTAATTTGGTTCTGTCTGCATCAGGTAAGATTGATGAGATGTATCCACCAAAAATTTGTTTTATCTCATCTTCATTATCTTTCACATAAACATTCATTTCATCCATATAATCCATATAGAATCCTGATTTTGAATCAAAGCATTCAAATGCATCATCGTATCCTATACTAATTGATATTTCGGCAGGTTTAACCATTCCTGATTTTGATACTGTGGATGAAAGAAACATGAGATTTGTTCCTGCAGAATCAATATTATCTCCACTATAATATTTGATTTTTCTGATGACTGCACCCAAGAATAAGGTATTGTAAGGTAGTCTGAATGTGAATTTGTATTCTCCACCTTCTAATTCATAGAAAGCAGTCATTCTCTTAACTACATTGGTTTCACCATCAAACAAGTAGTCATCATCTTTTATTTTCTCATCTTTATCAAATATTTGGATGAATCCAGTATAATCTTCATCTGATAGGTTCAAATATAAAATATCAACACGATATTGTGCGAATTCAGGTGCTACATATTTACAATGTATTTTGAACCTATTTGTTTCATCTTCGCTCTTATAAGCTAACCAAGCCAACCAATTAGTTTTTGCAATGTTTTCTCCAGTTAAATTCTCCCTATATCGTGTATAGTACATTGTTTCAGGATGGTCATAACTGAAAATCTCTAATTTACAGTATTCGTTGGTTGGTCGGATAATACTTCTTCTGTGGGAAGAGTAATCTCTTTTTATGTGTTTTTTTACCATATTATCTTAAAATCTCAATTCTCTGGTCTGATGCATTCATAAATTCCAATCCTAAATTGCTTGGACTGTCTATACTATCTTCATTTTTCAAGTGTGGTGCTAAAACAGTTGTTTTACTCTTTGTTATTGTTTCTGTATCCATACTGTTGTAGTATGGTCTGATAACCTGCAAATAACCATCTGTATTTGATGTGTATAGGTTAGCATAAAAATTATTCGTGAATTTGATGTCTGTTTTTGGAATAGTTGATTCAGGTTGATGGTATGTGGTTGCTGTTCCTTCCGCTAACTGCAAATGATTAAAATAGACACGATTATCATTGGATACATCATCAATTATCAATCCGATGCAGAACCTTGTTCCATTTATCACTTGGTCTTGTGAGAGATTGAATGTGAAATATTTTTTATCATAGTTCTTACCGATAATCCACCAGTTACCATACTTTGTTGTTAAAACAACCTCTTGTCCTTGACTATTAACTCCTTTGAGTTTAAAATAAGGTCTTATCATAGCAGATGTATCTGCTTTGACCTTATCAAAAAGTAATGTTAATTTAGTCTGACTGAAGTTTTTGTCTATGAAGTCAGATTCTATTGTGTATCGTTTCATTGCACGAAATCCTTACTTTCAGAGATGTTATGTCCATTTCTCATTTTATTGATGGCTATTTGTTTATCCAATACTTCATCGGTTAAGCCATCTCTTTCATAGAGTTCATCTACTTCTTTTTGTTTTTTCGCTAAATGTTCTTCCATCTTTATCACCTTGTAATTATACAAACACTTTTTTGACTGATTCCACTAATGTATCTTCTTTGAGTGTTTTGACTTCTTGATTCTATGTAGCCACAATATCCATTGCCACATTGGTCACCAAGACTGTTTAATATTCTCATTGGGTCTGTACTGGATGTTAAAGGCACTTCATAGTGACCCCATTGGTCACGATAGAGTAAATGGCAAAAGACTGCTCCATTTTCGTATGCTCTTTGTAAGCCATCAAATCCGACGTCAGAGAAGTTTTTCCAAGTCAATTTGAGGTTGTATCCATATTTCCGATTGAACCAAGCAAGTCCAGTTTCCAATCCATCATGTCCAGTTCCATTTGTAGTAGTACCACATACACCTGCCAATTCCATCTCTGACAACTCAATGCCAGTTAAACGATAAATACATTGCATTAAACTGTGTGGACCGCAAGTGTAACCAGTTCTCTGCCCTAATTGACCTCCACCTTGTTCTGTGAGGTAGGAATGCAGTTCCACTTTTGGTTCAGGTTTTGGTTGTGGCTTCTCATTAATTGTGATGGTATTTTGAGTAGAGGATGGATTAAACAAGGTAGTTCCGACATAACTTGCTTTTATATCATATGTTCCTTTGTTTAAATTAATGTTTAATTTATAGAGTCCTTGATTATCGGCATTTCTTGTATATGTCTTACCATTTATAGTGAGATTTAATTGACCTGCAACCCTCTCACCATTATCCTTCCTATAAACTGCACATTGATAAGGAGTGGAATCTCCTTCATTCTTTGTTAAATTAATCCCATCTATGTAAGTATCAGTCGCAATAACAATGTCTGCATAAGCAGTTACATCATTATAGGTTTCACTTTCAAATCTGATTTTCGCAGTATATGATCCCACAGGAAGATTAATATTAATCCTTGCAATACCATCCTTATCAGTAGTTCTCTCATAATTCACATTGTTTATATTGATAGTAACCTTATTGTTAGCGATTGGAGTTTTACCATCATATAAACCTATTTCTAACTGCTCTTTCTCACCATACTTCTTTTTCAAAGTAGTAGCATAGATTTGAGCATTCTTTTTACCTTTTTTAAAAATATTTAAAATTATATCTAACAGACTCATTTCTTCTCTCCTTTTATCATTTTAAGATTTTGTTAAAAAATTCTCACTCCTTTAAAATTTAATAAAAAAAATAGTTTTATCGTATGGTTTTGCAAGAAACATACGAACTCACAGACTACTATTACTATGACAGTCAAACAACAGATAAAGGCAGATATAGTGTAACAACTGGAACTGCCAACCTATCATACAGTAATAATGGATTTAAATGCATAGGAACTGCAAGTGTAGATACATTCGTTAAAAATACTGCATTAACACTACCAACAAATTATGAAGCAGAATTCACAGTAACAGAGAAATTCGGTAGCCATTATGGTGGTATCTGTCTTGATGACCTCCTAATCAATTTCGGAGGTTCAGATATGACATTTTACAGATTAAGCACCATAACGAAAATAGGAACTACCTACTCTGTTTTAAATACTGGTGATGTGTTTAAAGTAGTAATGCAGTCAAATACTGTGAAAGTATACCGGAATGGGTCATTATTGCAGACATTTAATAATATTAGTAATACTGGTGTTTATCAGCATCGTATCTATGTTGATAGAGGTCAGACTGTGAAAGATTTAAAAGTCAAGGCTTTATAATGCCTTGATTAATAAGTCTTTGACTGTCATAGTCCCAGTTCTCCAAACCCACCATACAAACTGATAATCAGAATACTCATCAATCCAAGTGAAAGTTTGAGTACCTTTGTCAATATCATCTACATATGCAGTTACATTATTCCCATTTTTAACGAATTTAAATGAATGATAATTGTTTATTCCACTTTCATTCGTTCCCCATCCATTTGTTGATGTTGTACGATAAACTGCTCCCATCACAGAGCCATCATTAGATTCACCGAACCCCCAACTACAAGTTGATGATGAAATTGTATGGAATAATCCGAATCTTGAACCCGGAATAGTTGATTTTACTTTAAAAGTAATTTCACAGTTTGTTGGTAAATCTACTGTTGGAGTATTATCCATTATGATGGAATGGTCGCCACTACTGTATGTTGAAGTGTAACTGATTTCATCGGAGTGTGAGTATATTGAATCAATAACTTCGTATGTTTCTTGCAACAACCTACCATAACTAACAGTAATATCAACATCTCCTATTCCAGTTCCAGTATAGTTTAGGGTTATTGCTCCATTGTTATCTGTTCTTACTGTTCCTGATGTTATTATTGTATTGTTGTGTTTGATATTATACTCCAATTGGCAGTTTGGGATTATATCTCCATCTTGGTCATATAACACTCCACTTATAGTAGTAGTTTCATCTTTACTGATGATGTTTGTTCCTGATAGATTCAGTAGTGTAGGAATCTGATATTCAAATGATGCAAGTACTGAAGATGGAGTATAATTTGAATCTCCTTCATACACGATGTTCAGGGATGTTGTTGGGTATGTAACATCATTTCCTTGAGCATATCCATCAATTTGTGTTGAGTCAATTGCATCTCCGAAATGGATTGTAGCATAAGCGATTGCTTCATCATCATCTGTTCGCAGTATACAAGCAGGTGTTACTGAATTATAACCAGTACCAGTTGATGCAAAGCCTATTTTACCAGTTTGAGTCACATTCAAAAGCACACTTGTTTCTTTCGCAACCACACGATTTACAATAGTGGATTCTGAAGCGAAGTATTCACTATTCCCATTGAACACTACTTGAAAACTGTGGTTACCTGCAGAAACTGGTGTGTTTGTGAAACTATAAGCTCCTCCAGTAGTGGTTGTGGTGAAATCCACCACAGTAGACCCTACAAGAAGATTAACAGTCGCACCAACCACCCCAACACCATTACTTGATAGAGTTCCAGTTATACTGAAATCATCACTATAAGTTAAATTCAAAGGCACATCGATGGATAATTGGGTATTAACCTTTTTCTGATACAAGACACCAGTATCAGTAGTGATTGATGAAACCACCTTATTATTCATCGTTATGCTTTTAGCATTATTGAATATTCCCATTTAGTCACTCCAAACTGCAAGATTGTAGGTGGTTGATGTATCATCTGTGTATGTTACAGTCACTTCAACTGTATCCAAGTCAGATGCATCAAGTTTCCCACTAATATCTTGATGTTGTGATAAGTATTGTGTAGTATCAATCGTACCATCATTCTTTACCAGTCCATTAGTAGAGGATTTTTTGATGTAATCTCTTAAATCAACATCTCCACCACCCCCCGAACCGATATTCTCTGAAATCTCTCTTAAATATCTATTATTAGATTTTCTTTTACCAGTCACATCGCCACCTACTTTATATAAAATCGTTTTTAAATATGTATTATCAGGTTTCATAATTAACTCCTTTTTCATAATTTAAAACTTCGTAATTTATCCTATTTAGATAGGGTAAACCACGAAGTTATCTATTGTTAATTCCACAGTTGAGGTTATTCTTAATGCAAACCAACTATTCGTGAAAGTAAAGGATTTATTATCCACTAACTCCCCATTAATGTATACTTTTCCAGTTGAACCATCGCAAACTAATTTAACATGGTCATTCGCAGAAATATCATTAGTATATATTGTAGTATTTGTATCAAGGATTATTTGGTTTGTATTTTTTACTGAAATGACATCAAATTCAACGATAAATGGTGTATCTATGAATTTTGCCGCATTCTCTTTTTCTGACCAAGTAGGTGGGAATGTTTCAACTGTATAAGGATGCATTCTTGAATAACTTGTTCCAGTATTATTAAAGATTACTCCACTTGAATCGTGGGTTACAGAACCATTTGTTGAAGTACTCCACCATTTATTGTTTGGAGTTGTTGATGTATCTATGAATAATCCATCTTTAACTTCGTATGTTTCTTGGAGTAAACTACCATAACTGACTATGACTTTTACATCACCGACACCAGTACCAGTATAACTAATTGTTGCTTTACCATTACTATCAGTATTCTTTGACCCACTACTAATAGTGGTTGAACCATGTTTAATCACATATGATAATGTTTCATTACTTACAGAACTACCATTATCTGTTAATAATGCAGTAATGGTGGCAGTATCAGTTTTCCCTATAATTGATTTATTAGTAGTTAATGTTAATTGATAGTTTTTAATTGCAATATCCACTACTCCCCTAACATTATTACTTGATGCAGTAATATATATCGTACCTACAACTGTACTTTGATAGGTATATGTTGCTTTACCATTAGCATCTGTTGTACCAGTACTTACTGTTGTACTACCAATCTTAAAAGTAACATTTTCACCTTGAACTACATTACCATTATAGGTCAATGTTGCAGTAATTGTACTTGATTGACCTACGGTAATAGTTGTGGGTGATGCAGTTAATGTCAATACATAACCACCAGTTGGATCATTGGTAGCGAACACACCAAACACTCTTTCCTTAATATCCTTATCGTACAAAACTCCTATTCTTGCCATAATTATTGAGCCACCACTTTTAATTCATAATTCTTTACTGTACCCATATAATAGTTATCTCCTGCGAAACTAACTTTTAAATCATAATTAGCAGGGTTTAAATTAATATTTAACCTGCATTGACCATTACTGTCAGTTGTTCGGACATAATCTCTTCCATTAACTGATAATGTTACTGTTTTACCAGTTACATAAGTTTCTTCAAGTTCAACATCATCATCATTGGGATCAAGAGTATTCCTGAAACTCACCATAATATAACTACCTTGACTTACAGTTAAACTATTATGACTGTTTGATTTCACATCAGTATTCACATATCCTTTTTTGATTGTTGCATCCTTATCTGCTCTTGCAACAAGTCTTGAGTTGTTATAATAAGTCATCACGATAGGATAAGGTATTTCATTACCTACATAAGTATCAGGTTGTGCATCCCCATCTTTCTCAAAACGAGGTGCTAATCTGTTATTTACCTTCGCAACACCATTACTGTCGGTTGTACGATAATAAGTGTAACCATTGATGAAGAATCCAACTGTTTCACCTGATACTGGTTGTCCTGCAAGAGTTAGGGTACATTTGTAATCGTGTTGGAGATAGTACATCGTGGATGGGAAATCAGGTGTTATCTTGTAAGCATCATCATTGATTGTTATGAAGAGCTTTTCGGATTTATAGTAGTTCGCTCCTTTATAGTAGATTGCTTGTGCTTCGTGCCTACCTGCTTCTGTGAAGTGATGAGTTATTCTATGTGAGTCTGCAGTATCTGTTCCTGATGGTGTTCCATCATATACAGTTCCATCGATGATGAATTTCATTCCATCCCAGTCATTATCACAGTCTGATGCGAATACTGTTCCAGTTGATGTGTGTCCATTACTTATGAGGTTAATGTATGCTACATTAGTGGCAGGTGTATAGTCGGATTCTGTGATATTCCAACAATCAGAATTAATCTTTCTGTCTGAACCCAAGCATTCTGATAGGAGATTTGTATTATCTATAAGATTCCACATTTGGGGTAGTTTTGATGTACTGTTACCTACACCATCGGCATAAATTCTTATGAAGTTTCCCAATAATAGTATATCCTCTGTTTCGTGAGCGAACTTAATGTAAGGTCTGCCTCTCCATACTGTTATAATCGTATCAGACACTTGCAATTCCAGTTTATCATCATCAAAACTGTTTATATTCATATCATCGTATTTTATTAACTGCAAAGTGTTTGTATCAACATATTTCTTTGACCGATAATCATATTTGGATAATGTCATCAATCCAGTATAACGATTAATACCTAATCTAACAAGCCCATTAGTAATATAAACTGTTTTATAATTGTTATCTAAATTAAAAATGGAAATACCATCTTTACTCTGCAAATCAACACCACAATGATATTGATAGTATGGATTAACCATATAACTGCATTCAGTACCATCATCCTCAAGATAAAAGATTGTACCTTCTTCGGAATCTCTTGTATAGACAACTTTTTTCTTTGGAACTGCGAATGGAGATACTAAAATGTTTTTATAGTAATTAGAGTACATTGAACTGAACTCTAACTCTTTAACTGCTATATCAATCCAACTGGTAATGTCAGGTGCATTACCATAAGCATTATTGTTTTTGAACTCTACATCAAAGAAATATTGACCATTCTGCAAGTCTATATCTTCCACATACAATTCCTTACCACTCAAACCACAATCTTGAATGCTTAATTTATCCCCAACAATCTTAAAGATAACTTCAGAACCAAAAACATCCCTATCATAATTATCTGTTGGAGTATACTCTGCATCACTTCTTAAAACAAGATTACGATTCAGAATTGTTTTATAATTGCCTTTATAGAGTAATCTGCAGATAACTCTGCAAGTATAAGTATCCACACCTGAAAATTGAATGTCATAATACTCATATTCAAGAACTGCATTCTCTGTTTCTGCATCAACAAGTCTTATAATCCTACTAACATCATTATACTCATTCTGAACATTTCTTGAAGTATTCCAAGTTAAATTAACTTGCGATTTTAAAGATAACCTATTCGTACTTTTAATCTTGAAACCTTTACCACTTGGTAATCCGAATTGATTTCTCATATGATAATCAGAAATTGATTTGTTGTAGAAATAACCACCATCAGTTTCAATATAGAAGTTATTGGTCAAATCATCTCCATATGCACATAAATCACTCATCAGTTCAGGCAAGAAGTAATCAGACACTTTACTACCTTTATTGATGATGAACCTTGTATTCAAGTTATGTGTGATGTACTTAACTGAAAGAACACATTTGTACCAATGTGGATTCGTTTCTTGAGAAGTAATACCATAGAGTTCCGCCCAACCCCTGTGGTTCAGAGAGTCACCTTCAAAGCATAAATGGTTCGCATTAATCGGTACTGGCTTATCCATAGCCACTAAACCCTGCATTGTAGTAACATCCTTCGGTGGCAATCTCACATTCAAAGTAATGGTTTCATCAATAGCACCCTTCTTACCCATATAAGTCTTGTTCTTATAAGTAGTGTTTAATAAAGTATCCTTATATGTTGATTTAGGGTCAAAATGAGTTTGTTTTAAAGCAACACAACCAATATAATCAATATCCTCATACCTAACAAGTTTTAAAGTAGATTTATCCTGAACAAGACTACAATCATACTCATCAACATTACAATCATACACATATGCTCCAGTTTCTATTTGAGAAACCAACCTTCCCTCTGTAAGCAATATATCATGATTTCCAACATCTGCAACATATGTGTAAGGTTCTAATGATGTATAATCGTATCTGTACTGATTACCAGTATCTGAACCTTCAACAATAAGATAATGGTCACCTGCACGATGCATCAGGAAACATCCAGTCCAATGGATCACAACTTCCTTATTCGCAGGTACATTGAACTCAATATGTGAATCAGTAGTATAATTGATTGATACACCTTCACTTGACAATGCTTTATCAAGTTTCCATTCAATCAATTCATTCGGATGT
>Ga0326514_10000886_pt1 | contig 19760 bp, 32 predicted proteins | sample 3_2548_0518_D_FD_203653 | JGI IMG/M metagenome (GOLD analysis project Ga0326514, IMG submission 203653) | Bovine rumen microbial communities from UC Davis, California, United States - 3_2548_0518 | ecosystem: Host-associated > Mammals > Digestive system > Stomach > Rumen | place: USA... | reverse complement strand
TCCATGTCGTGGGAGGCGCGACAGGCTCCGGCTGGCGGCCCATGCCGTCCTCAATGATGATGCTGCACTCGTCCCCGGTGCTCACCCGGGTGGCGATGGCCTGAAGACCTTCCCGCTCCAGCCAGCGACCGAACTTGCCCAGCGTGTCCAAATCCAGCTGCTCCAGCTTATCCAGCAGCACAAAGCCGCACTTAGGGTTGAGCTTGCGCACGATGGCGGTGGCTACAATGAGCTGCTCGCTGCCGCTCATGTTGTCCCAGGGCTGGCCCTTGTAGAGGAGCCTGCCGCTCTCCACGCTCAGGCCGGGCAAGGGCAGGTCGGCACCCTCCAGCAGGGCCTTCTTGTCCTTGTCTACCCGCGCAAGGGACTCGTTGAGCTCCCGATACTTCCGGTCCAGGGCTTCGGAGCGCTGCTGAGCCTGACGCTTGGCGGCGTTGATGCGCACGGCCTTGTTGGTCTCCTCGATGTTTCTCAGACTCTCCTCCAGCTCAGCGGTGGACTGGTCCTCCAGATCGGCGGCATCCGTCCGGGCCACTTCGAGGTCGGCGTCCAGAGTCCGGAGCTGGTCGGTGAGCAGGTCAATCTGCTCCTGCACGGACTCCCGCTCCCGCTCCATCTGAGCCAGTCGGTTCCGCTTCTGCCGGTTCTGCTCGTTCTGGTACAAAATGGTCTGCTGCTTCTGAATCAGCTCCATGGGGCTGATTTCCTCCTCCGGGGCGCCGGGTACCTCGGGCAGAGAGTCGGCGTGTGCGGCGGCCTTGCGCTGCTCCTGCCCGGTGTAGAGGCGTTCCTGGTAGAGGCGGCTGTGCTCCTGCTCCAGCTTGAGCAGCTGCGGCCCCACGCCGATGATCCGGAGGAGGGTGTCGGCCTTCTCCTTCTCGCCGGCGCGCAGGAACTTGGGCAGGTTCAGGGCCAGCTCAGCCACGAAATCGTTGAGCAGCTGCTGGCCGTGGCGGCGGCCCTCCGGGTCGGTGACCTTGAGGGCACCGGTTTTTCCGCTGCGCTCCACGGTCAGACCGTTGGAGAGGGTGAGCTTGATGCGGGTGGGGCCGCTGGCCCCCTCCCGGCGGTAGTTGTCGGGACGGTAGCGGTCGCCGCCCAGGGCCCACATGATGGCGTCCAGCACGCTGGTCTTCCCCTGAGCGTTGCCCCCGCCCATGATGGTGAGGCCGGAGGGCGTAGGCGTCAGGGTGACAGCCTGCACCCGCTTGAGGTTTTCGACCTCCAAAGCGTTGATTTTGATGGATTCAGGCATTGTTTTTGCCTCCTTGCTGTGGTATAGTGTAAATGGTTGTTTTACCCTTGCCGCCCTTCGGAGCTCCACCTCCGGGGGCGGCTTTTTTTACTGCGACAAGGCGCAGACCTCACTGAGACTCACGCCCTCAGGCAGCAGCTCGCTCTGGGCGTTGAGCGGGTGAGCATCATCGTAGACGCCCCACCATGCGGGACAGCCTCTCCGGGCCCAGCAGTCGAAGAACCCGAACCGCACTCCCCAGAGCATGGGGCAGGGCTCTCCGTTGCGGGTATCGTTGTTGTAGCAATCCGGATGCTCCCTGTAAAACAGGTACTTGTGCTCCGGCTTGACGGGGATGCCCTGCTCCAGGAAGTTGGCCCTGGCCTCGTCGGTGATGCCCAGCACCAGCACCAGCGTGCTCGCGCTGACCCTCATGCCGCCGTCGCCGATCATGCGACTGGCTGACAACTGCTCCACCATCTTGGCGGGCGCCCAATCCTTACTCAGTTTCATTTCGTTACCTCCTTCGGGATGTACCTCAATCCGTCCTTGCCATCACGCAGCCCATACCGCCGCAGGTACTCCAGCCGCGCCGCTGCGACGTCAGGATTCCAGCCGCACCGCTCGCAGTGGAATGTGGCACAGGCCCGCAGGTCCTTCCCGCCGCGAATCAATTGGCAGTCGCGCTCAAACAACTCTCCTCACCGTCTTCCGTCTCACCAGGTACTTCCATACCTGGGCTTTTCGTCCGCAGCCCTCGCACTCCCGCCGGAGGGGCGGGACGTTGATCGGCTCCACGCTGTACACCTCCCGCTGCTCCATGTAGCAGCTCAAACACAGGTACTTGTGCTCCATCACAGCTCCTCCTCCGGCTGGTCTGTGTACCGGGGCGGAAGCTCCTCCCGCCGGGCGCGGACCCTCGCTAAAAAGTGCCCGAACTCCCCGGGATTGAGCCTGCCTCTCGCGGCGGACACCACGGCATCCACCTCCACCTGCCTGGCCGCTGCCAGCAGCGCCCGCTCCGCATCCTTGTAGGCGCGGGACTTAAACACTCGCATTGTTCTCCTCCTCTCGTCTGTTCCACACCTCCACGGCGCCAAGCTTGGTGGATGCCGTGCCGCCGCTGGCCCCGCAGCTCTTGCAGTGGACCCAGTACACCGCACCGTCCAAGTGCAGGTTGCGGTACAGGTCCAGTCTCTGGGCCTCCCCGCAGAAGGGGCAGGGCCTACGGCGCGGGCTAATCATGTGCCACTCCCGCCCACCTGTTCCATGAGCGGTCCGCATCGGCCACAGTGCCGCTTGTGCCGCCGCACTTGGGGCAGGGCTTCAACTCAGTCATCGCCGTTCGCCCCCCTTCTGACCCCCGGAACCGTAACACACGATCCGACGCGCCTAATGAGTGTATGCATCCTGATCTGTTCGGCGTAGGCAAAGAGCTCCTCCGGCGAAACTCTGGTGATCTCGCAGACATGATTCATAATCTCGGCTGCGGTGTGTAGCAACGCCCATCCCCTGATGCCGCCGTCCAATGTCACGAGGACGCTGTTCCCGTCATCCTCGATGGTGATAGTCAGCCTCTTGCTCATCTCCTCACTGCCTCCCTCCACGGTGCCGCCCAGGGATCGTCCGTCTCGGCCATGATGCTGGCCATCCTGCTCCGACTCTGCTCCCGGAGCAGCTCCTGATACTGCCGGTAACCCGGCTGCGCCCTGCGCCACTTCCGGAGCTGACGCCGGACCTGCATCGCCGCCCTGCGCACCGCCGCGCTCAGCAGCGCGTAGACAACAGCGCCTCCCACAGCACAAATCAGACTGTGGATGTTGATAAAACTGTGAATCATGTGTGTTCTCCTTTCAAATGTCCGCTCCAAAGTACCGGAGCGTGGGGATCGCCGGGAATCTCACCCGTGCGTTGTAAATGTCCTCCGGATTCCCGGAGAGGATCGGCTCCCGCAGGGGACCGGGGAGGTACTGGGGGGCTTGCTTGGCCCACAGCCGGATGGTGTGGGCGCTGCAGCCAACCAGCCCGTGGATGTCCTCCGCCGTGAAGGTGGTCTTCCCAGCCCGGGCCTCTGCGGTGAGCTGCTCCAGCGTCTTGGCCCTTGCCATGGTCTCAGCTCCCCCTCTTTCTCGTCAGCGTCGCTGCGAACAGGGTCTCCTTCATCTGGCAGAGCCTGAACTGGTGTCCGGCCCGCTGCTCATCCATCCAGTCGAACCCCAGGGCTCGCGCTACCTCCGCCTCAACCCAGCCCTGCCAATAGAACCCACGGACCCACATGGCGCTCAACTCGGCATCCAACGAGACGAACCACATCTCCGTTTCGTGGTCGGCGCCACGTTCGGCGGCGTGGGTTATGATTTTAACTTGCTCCTTCATGGTGCTCACTCCTTCCCTTCTTCAGCAGCTTCGGCACCGCCGTCTCGTCACGCAGCACGCCACCAATGCAGAGCTTGATGCTGTCGATGCACACATCCCAAATCTGGGCGGCACCCCCCTGGGGCCAGATGCTCAGGTCAATGACGTGGCCGTCCTTCATCAGCCTGGTGAGGATCCCCATCACAATCTCCGCATAATCGACGCTGCGGCTGTCGCCCTCGTCGAAGGCCTTTAGGCTGGAGCGGATGTTGGAGACCAACCTCGCCAGCGTGGCCTGACTGATTGGTTTCTTCATGGTGCTCACTCCTTTCTTCTCTTCCCGCACTCCAGCGTCCGGCGCATCAGCTCCAGCACCAGCTCGTACTCGGAGTAGGTGCAGTAGGGCAGCGCGTTCACAATGGCGTTCATGGCCTTGCTGGCTGCCCTGCTGAACTGGTTGAGCTGGGTGGGCGGGATGAATACTCCATGCTCACGGGAGAGGCGTTCCGCCTCCTCCTCGTAGGTGGGTAGGGTAGTCATTGGTCAGCCTCCTTTCTGCGCCTGAATCAGTTTCCGACTATCCACGATGCCCCTGACGTACATCAGCAGGCTGGCCTGCTCCTCCCGGCTCATGTTGGAGATCGTCTGGAACAGCTCCTCGATTGTGGTCTTTTCCTTCTCGGCCATAAAATCACCTCCTTGTCAGAGTTAAAACTTAACTCTGTAAGAGTATGATACCATACTAGTCAAACCATGTCAAGCGAAAAATCAAAAAAATCTTTGACAAGTCAATAGACAGGTGCTATAATAGAGGTATCAACAGAGGAGGTGAACAATCCATGAACGAACGAATCCGAAAGCTGCGGAAAGAGGCTTTGAAACTATCCCAGGACGCCTTTGCCCAGAAGCTCAAAATCACAGCAAACTACGTCTCCCTGATGGAGAGCGGCGCGCGGGTCCCCTCGGACCGCACCATCTCCGACATCTGCGACAACTTCCACGTCAGCGAGACCTGGCTGCGTACCGGGGAGGGGGAGATGTTCCGGCCCATGACTCGCTACGAGGAAATTTCAAAATTCGCCGGCACCGTAGCCATGGAGGACAGCTTCCGCAGCGACTTTGTCGCCATGCTGGCCCAGCTCTCCCCGGAGGAGTGGGAGCTGGTTGAAAAAATGGCGCATCGCCTGATTGCAATGCGCCAGAAAAAAGAAGAGGGGTAGGCCAATGGCCTACCCCCGTGGGTATCAGTTGAGAATCGCCTTGACGAATTGGTAGATGGCCCGCAGCCGCTCCTCGCTGGCTCCGTCCAGCAGCTCAATAATCCGTTCCCTCATCGCTGTCCACCCCCTTTTTTCTCCATTCTAGCACACCCGTTCTATAAGTCAATGTCAAAAAATGAAAAAACTGCCATGAGTACCAAAAACCGGACTATCACCATCCGCCGCCGCATCTTTGAAATCATCGAGCTCGCCGCCCCGGGGGACCGTCTCAGCGCCCTCTACGACCGCACCATGATGGCCCTGATTCTCCTGAGCCTGGTGCCTCTCTTCTTCAAGGGGGGAGGGGTCCTTTTTACGGCCATCGACCGAGCCACCGCTGCGGCCTTTATCCTGGACTACCTGCTCCGCCTCACCACTGCGGACCTGCGCCGCCCGGAACAGGGAGCGGGGGCCTTTTTGCTCTACCCCATCACTCCCATGGCCCTCATTGACCTGGTGTCCATTCTGCCCACCTTTGCCCCAGTCAACGCCGGGCTCAAGCTGCTGCGGCTGCTCCGGCTGGGCCGCGCCCTGAAGGCGCTGAAGCTGCTGCGCTACTCCAAATCCTTTAACCGGATTCTCCGCATCATCGAGGAGCAGCGCAGCGCCCTGCTGGCTGTGTGCTGGCTGGCTGGGGGCTATGTAATCATCTCCGCGCTGATTATGTTTAACGCGGAGCCGGACAGCTTCCCCACCTTCTTCGACGCCTTTTATTGGGCCATGGTTACGCTCACCACCGTCGGCTACGGCGACATCTACCCCGTCTCCGCCGTTGGACGGGTGATCTCCATGCTCTCCTCGTTTTTGGGCATCGCCATCGTGGCCCTGCCCACCGGCATCATCACCGGCGCTTATGCCGCCGCTCTCGAACAGGAGCGGGAAAACGAAAATCCTTAACTCAACAACTCAACTCACTTACTTAGAGCTTATCCTAAAATTAAATTCGATGAACAGAAATCAGCTTACGCCAAACGATAACCGCGCAGGCGAATTGAACCAAGGCAAGATAATTGCTCTCCTTCTTCTCATAGCGCACCAGCAGTTTTCTGAAGCGGTTCATATGAGAATGAAGCACCTCGACAACCCATCTGCGTGCTTTAAAGTCAGGATTTTTCTCTTTTGCTTTCTTTTCTTCTCCACGGGGCACAATGTGAGGCTCATAGTGGTGGGCGGTCACGACATCCTGCTTTCCCGTGTAACCAGCGTCAAGGCAAAGATTTTGCGGACGCTCCTGTGTCACTTCCGGGCGTGTAATCACAATGCTGTCCAGAGTATCCGCCAGTAATTTGCTGTCATGCCGGTTTGCTCCGTCCAGAACAATCGACAGTGGAAGACCGTGTTCATCGGACAATACGCTCCGTTTTGTCCCCTTTTTTTCCCCGATCAGTTGGATTTGGCCCTGTTGCGCTCCGAGCCAGTGGTGCTTTCACCATGCTCCCGTCTACGCTTTGCCATTCCCAGCCGATTCCTTTCAAGTCATCGTATTCTTCCAATGCCGCCGCCCAGATTCTCTGAAAAAAGCCAGCTTCTTTCCACTCTTGAAAATACCTGTGAAGGCTGCTGCCAGAGCCATATTCTACCGGAACCGCCTTCCATTGACAGCCAGTCCGAAGCACATAGAAAATCCCAGACAACACTTTCCGGGGATCCAGTCTTTTTCGTCCCTGACCAGGACGATGACGGTACTGCTTGTGCGGGTCACGTCCTTTCGGAGCCGGTATCTCGGCCTTAACTTTCTCCCAAAACTCGTCGGATATTGTCCACGACTTCCCAACCTGTCTCTCTGCCATTTTTTCTCACCCTTTACTGTTTTTTCACATTATACCACACTCTTTTCAATTTTGGGATAAGTTCTTAAACTCGCTTAACTTCTCGCTTTAACTCACTTAACTCAGTTTGTTGAGTTAACTACAACTGTTCGGAATCTCCGAACACCTCACCGATTTGCGAGCGACATTTATGTCGGTCGCAAAAAACAAAAAACCGCCCCGGCGGTGCGGATGCCGGGACGGTAGGGCAGTGTATGTATGTCAGCCCATAACTGCCCCTCTATTATACCACAGCTATGACGCTGTGCAAGGGGGAATCATCATGATTTGCCAGAAATGCAAAAAGGACGCCCCGGAAGGCGCTGCCTTTTGTCCGTGGTGCGGGCAGAAGAACCCCGGGGAGCCGCCCCGCCAGAACCCGAAGCGCAGGGGCAACGGCACCGGCAGCGTCTTCCGCCAGAAAAACGGCTCCTGGGCGGCGGTCCGCGTGCTGGGCTACAAGATCGGAGCTGATGGAAAGCCACACAAGGAGACGGTGGGAAAATACGGCCTCAAGAGCAAGCGGGAGGCCGTGAACATCCTGGCCACCCTCACCCGGGAGGAGAAGCGCAAAGAGCGCTGTACCTTCCAGCAGCTCTATCAGCGCTGGGAGCCTACCCACAAGGCGGGGAAATCCACCATGAACTGTTATCACGCCGCCCTGAACTGGTTCCGGCCCGTGTGGCTGATGCAGGTGGCGGAAATCGACATCGACGATTTACAGGAGTGCATGGACGACTGCCCAAAGGGAAAGCGCACCCGGGAGAATATGAAGGCCCTGTGCGGGCTGCTGTACAAGTACGCCATCCCCCGGCATCTGGCCACCCTCAACCTGGGCAGCTATCTTGTGGTGGGCGGAGGCGTCACCGGTGAGAAGGCCGCCCTCCCTTTGGACGCTGTGGAGCGGCTGGCCTCGGAGATCGGGCGTGTGCCCTTCGCGGATTACATCGTCGCCCAGTGCTACCTGGGCTTTCGCCCCTCGGAGCTGCTGGCCCTGGACGCCAAGGACTACGATCGGCGCGGCCGCTTCTTCCGCGGCGGCGCCAAGACGGAGGCGGGCAAGAATCGGATCGTCACCGTCTCCCCGAAAATCCAGCCCATCATCAATCGGCTCACCCGGAACAAGGCAGCGGGCCCCGTCTTCTGCGACACGGACGGCACCCCGCTCAGCATCAGCGCCTACCGCTCCCGCTTCTACGACGCCCTGGAGGCCTGCGGCATCGACAATCCCACCACAGAGGTGGACGGTGTGAACCGCCGGACCTACACGCCCCACAGCTGCCGCCACACCTTTGCCACCCTGATGAAGCAGGTGCAGGCCCCGGATAAAGACAAGCTGAAGCTCATCGGCCACACCTCCGCCGAGATGCTGCGCCACTACCAGGATAGCGATATCGAGAGCCTGCGCCGCATCACGGACGCCCTGTGACATCAAGCAATCATCAAGCAATAGGCGAGTTTGCGACAGTGCGCCGCAGAATTAAACCGCCACGGAAAAGTACAAAAAAAGGCCGGAAACTTACGTTTCCGGCTCTTTTTTATCCGAGTGTTGAGATTCGAACTCAAGGCCTCTTGAACCCCATTCAACCAAAATATTTATTTTCCCCTCAGATTTGAGCAAAGAATCTCCTGCATCAAGCAATCATCAAGCAATAGCCCACCCCCCGGGCACCCACCCGGGGGGGGGACCTTTTTACACCTCCCTCCTCAGCAGCCCCAAACACTCCTGCATCATCAGCCGCACGTACAGCGCGCAGGCAGCGGGGTTGCTGCACCAATACTCCGCGGTGCGATAGGGCACGGCAAAGCGCTCGGCCAGCTTGCGCTGACTCATCCCGGCGTCCCGGGCGATGTCCTTGGGTGTGCGGTGGACCGCGGTCCACAGTTGGGCCAGCCACTCCAGCCGCTCCGGGGGAATCTCCGCGCCCTCCTCATCCCCCCAGATGGAGGAGAGGGCCAGATCGGACACATAGGCGTCCCGGTCGGTGTAGTTCTGAGCCTCGTCAATACAGACTTTATAGATTTTCATGGTGGTTCTCCTCCTTGTCTCTGCTGGGGGCCAGAAGCCCCCAATCTTTGTAGTGGTACGCCCCCCGGTTTGGGGGAATCTTCCCCTCCAACGTCCGGGCAATCGCCTGGAACCCGGCTCGGATGCGCCTCGCGCTCGCCTCCGGGTCCGTGGATTCCGGCTCAAAAAGCCGGTAGTTCTCCCGCGCCCAGTTGGAGAGGCTCTCCACCTCAATTAGCTGGCCGCTCGGGGTAACCAGCAGCCAGCGGCGGGCAAGGCGGTGCTGTGCCCCGCGCTGGTTCGCCGGATTCTGCAGGGCTGCGTCCGAGGCCAGCTTTGCGATGGCCCGGAGCTGCTCCGGATGCTCTTGCTTGCGCTTCTCTCTCGCCCTCTCCAGCCGAGCAAGGCTCTCATCGGTGTGCAGCAATGCAGCCCCGCCCCGTGCTGCAACGGCGCGGCGGGCGCGCTCAGAGCGGCAGGCGGGGGAGCAGGTAACGGTTTTGTCGGAGGGAGGGCAGGGAAACGCCCTCCCGCAGATGGGGCAGGTTTTCAGATTCTTCATATCTCACCTGCTGCGGACGGTCTCCAGGGTCTCCCAGTCGGAGTCCCATGCGCTTGCGTCCTCGCACATATCGGTGAAGTCCTCCAGCGTCTCCGGCATGCCCCAGCCGAAAACAACGAAATCGAACCTTTCACCCCAGTCAGCGGTGTTGCTCACCAGAAGGGCAGGCTGTCGCTTGCTCTCCTGGTAGCCGTCACAGTCGGCGATGGCCGTGCAGGGCTTGACGGTGTACTCTTTTCCGTCCAGTTTGAAAATTTTCTCCATGATTTTGCTCCTTTCTTGTGTGGGGTGTTGGTTGCTCATCCGGTGGTGGTGTGCAATCAGAACGCCAGGCTCCTCACAATCTCGTGAGCCTTGACGGCCTCGGCGCTGAGCTTGCGGGGAGCGCCGAATATGTTGCCGCTCTTTACGTCCAGATAGCCGATGTTGCTCATGCCATGGTTGATATAGATGCGATCCTTTCCATAGCTCTGCCAGCGGCGGAGGGTGAAGGTGCTGTAGCCCACGGTGATCTCCATGCCCTGACGGAAGGCGGTTTCCTTCTGGGCTTCGGCGGCGGCTTCCTGCTCAGCCTTGGCTCTGGCCTGCTTGGCCTCAACCCAGGCGATGTGGAGGCACTTGCCAAAGCTGTAGTAGCTGTTGCAGCGCTTGAGCACCCAGGCCCGCTTCATGATCTTGCTCAGATTGTACTTCTTCATGATGTGCTCCTTTCTGTGGTGCCCTTTGGGCTTTGGCGTGTCCCTCTCTCTTTTGTATCTATAGTATACCGCAACCTTTGCGGAATGTCAAGCCCTTTTCCGCAAATTTTGCGGAATTTTTTCTCCCCCCACAAAAAAAGAGAGGCCGCCGCAGCAGCCTCCCCTATCTGTTTACGCACCCTCCGGCACAATCACGCACAGAATCTCGCTGTTGAACGGATACCCGCCCGTCCTCAGCCAGTCGCCGGAGCCCTGGTACTTCTCTCCGACGCTCTTGTTGCAGCTCCAGATTTTACCGTCCCCGGCGCTGACGCAGGCGTTGGAGTTTTGGATGTACACGCATCCAGCCCTCCGCCACTTCTCCGGCAGCTTGGCAAACCTCTTATTAGCCCAGTACACCTTGCAGTGCTTGAGCTGCTCCGTGCCCCTCACCGCGTCCGTGATTTTCTTCTTCCCGGACGCCTTCTTCGTGTGTGTGATGCACTTGCCCTTGGGCAAACACCCCGCCTCCTGGAGCACCAGCGACGCCATCAGGTGGCAGTTCAGCTCGTTTTGCCGCTTGAACTCCTCCAGCGTGGTCACGCGCTTTTGTACCCCGGAGCCGTGCTTTTTGCCCTTGGCCAGCGGATAAATCCTCGCCGCTGCCTTTGCCGCCTTGGAGCGGTAGTTGGTGGGCGCTGCGGCCTTGGCGGTGCTCTCGGCGCCCCCGGAGGGGGCGGAGGGCTCCACCGGCTTCGGCTTCTCCTTGGCCTTGGTGAGCGCGTCCCAGGTGTCTTTGTCCACAGCGCCGGTCAGCTTGAGGCCCGCCCCGAGCTGGAAGGTGATCACTCCCGTGATGGTTTTCTTCCCGCAGATACCGTCCACGGCCCCGATGCTGTATCCCAATCTCACCAGCTCCCACTGCACGGCCTTGACCTCATCGCCGTGATTTTTCCAGTGGACCAGCCTCAGCGCCAGCGCCTGCTCGTTGCTGGTGATGGTTTTGGTGGGCGCGGGATAGGGGTTGCCCCCCGTCCCCGGGGAGGGGGAGGCGCTATTAAACATCCTCAGCTCCGCCTCCCGGCGCTCCAGCAGCCCCTTGACGTGCCGCCCTCCGGCCTTGTCCCACTTGCACCACGCCGCGCGAATCTCCGCGCGGCTGCGCAGGGGCTTTTTTGGGTTCCCGTCCTCGTGGAGGATGTGGAGGTGGCCCAGATTGTAGGCAAAGCTGCACAGCGCGTCAAACTCGTTTTGGCTCCAGCAAAACTGCTTGTCGTAGGCCTCCACCATAGGGGCGTACTTGCTGTTGATGGCCTTGCGGAGCCAATCGTCCGCCGTGGCCTGGGAGATTTTCATCCCGGCCTTGACGCTCTTGCCCGTGATGGACCTGTCGCAATTGGTAGTGCCCCAGCCGATGGTCCACACGCCCACGCAATCCCGATAGGCCCTCAGCTCGCAGCCCTCGAAGCGCTTAATCAGCGCCAGCCCCTTCTCACTGATTTTCATCCGCGTCCCCCTCTCCGGTGTCCCACCACGGGGGCACGTCTCCGGCATCTCCGCTCCCGGTTTCGCTCCCACTTTTCCCATTTTCGCTCCCGGTTTCGCTCCCACTTTTCCCATTTTCGCAGGGGCCGAGCTTGCTCGGCCCTACAGACGTGGTGGTGTCTGTGGGCGAGTCATGCCTCGCCCCTACGGAGGGTGGAGCGGCGTGCGTCAGTCCAAACAGCGCGCACAGCTTGTCCGGCATAATCTCCGGGTTGCCCTCACAGATATTCTCCAGAGAGCTCACCAGCTCCATCAGGATGATGTACACGCACACGCCCCCGCCGACGGGCACGTCCATCCCGATGTCCACAAATTTCTGTGCGTAGTCCACGAGGAAGCCCGCGCACATCATCAGCAGAAGGCCCGCCTTGTGCCAAAGCCCCTCCCGCATAATCTTGCTGGAGAAATGGCGGGTGGCCCCGGCCTTGTACAGCCCGGTGACGTAATCAAAGGCGATAAAGCCAAAGGTAATCAAATAGCCCATAGCAATCCCTCCTCAGGAACTGGCCAGCACGGTTTTGAGCCTGTACTTAATCGCCGCCGAGTCGTTGGCGGGCACGGTGACAGGTGTGTCGAGCACCGTGCGGTCCAGCAGCAGGTAGCGGCTAGTGGAAGAAAAGCTTCCGCCCTGCGTATCAGCCAGCCGGAACTGCTGCACATAGCCAATCTCCCGCACTGTGATGTCGCTGGAGGTGGTGTTTGTGAGAGTGAATAAATACTCAATATAGGGATTTCCGGAGCTGTCCACGTCGCAGGTTAGTGCAGGGGAGCTGGCGCTCATCCCGTTGGTGATTTGAGTCTCCAACTTGTAATCATCCTCTGTTGCAGCCGTGTTCCCGGTTCCTATTTGAATCCCGTTAGTGTTCGCACTGAAAATTACAGAAACTGATATAGACTGCGGGAAGCTGTTGTTGCTGTAACAGCACATATACCTTGTGGTGCCACCAACATCTTTAACACTGAGCAGCCCCTTCCCGCCTGAGGAGCTATTGCCGCTTGAAGTCATCTGCAGCAGCGTTGCAATCCGGGCCTTAAAATTTTTTGTAATCATGTAGCACTCTCCTCCGCTGTATTGCTCCAGCTCATCCCAAGGGCCTCCAACGCAAATCCACCCACGAAAATCCCAAGCGGCAGCCCTCCGCCGCCTCCGCCGGAGACGTTGACCACCAGCGAGCTGATGAGGGTGGTGTCAATCGTTCCATTCTCCGTCACCGTGTCGCTCCCCTGCGCCACCAGCTCACCGTTGGAAACCACCTTGCCCTCGTCCGCCGTGGCGTAGCTGTTGGGAACATCCACCGTAATCGGGCTGTACCCGTCCACCCCGGAGGGCGCGGTATAGGTGCCGTTCTCCGTGATGCTCTTGCTCTCAATCACAGCGCTCCCCCCGCTGGGAATCGCCGCAATCGCCGCCGCCATCTCGCTTGGCTTATACACCGTGCTCGTACCGTTCTTGGCCCGTATCGCCGCCGCAATCGCGGCAAGCTCCGTGTTTTTAATCCGTCCCTCTGCCATTAGAACGTTCCTCCTCCGCCGCTGCCCTCGGTGCCGCTGCTGCTCTCCGTGGTGTGGGCGCCCACGGTAATCTCCATCGTGGTGCTGAGCACCTTCCCGTCTCCCGGTCGCGCCCAATTGAGGGTGATGCTTTGAGTTCCGCCTGTCGCAATATCTCCGTAAAGGCAGGTCCACGCTGCCTCCCCAGCCTTGTTCTTATATTGATTGGCGTCACCGCTGTAATCGTTGGTACCGTCCGCAGATATAAGTTGGCCCACGTATGATAAGGGAAAAATCCAGTAATATGCAGTCTTTCCACCAAACGAATAATATGCGTTCGTGAATACGTCATTTGTCATTGTATGTTTATTCCCATTCACTTCCCATCTGTATGTCACAGTCCCAGTCTCGCCCTGCGTTTTTGAGAATGCCACATAAATAACGTCGCTATTACTCGTTTTACTCGGGTCTGTGAACACAATAAAATCGCAGCCGGAAACGGAATAATAATAGTCCACCGTCGTAGTCGCGTCTTTTCGTTTGCGCGAATGGATTTGAGAATCGCGGCCAAAGATAATTGGCTGCGCAATCGGAGCTGTGTCCAAGTCTGATGTGGCGCTGTCGTGGCCCCCCGCCTGACTCGCGTTCGCCGTGGTCGGGTCACAGGAACAGCTCACGTGCCCGTTTGGGTGGTCTGCGTCCGTCCATGTAGTCCCGTCCGCCATTTTTGCCACAACAACAGCGCCGCTCAGGTCGATGCTCTCCCCGTCGTTGTAGTCCGTCTTTGTCGGGGGTGTTACCAGCACAATGCTGCTGGGCAAGGGCGTGTTGACCAGATTGCCGTCCTCATCCACGCCCACCACAACATCGTTCCCCGTCTCCGGGTCGGTGCCCACCACAGCGCTCCCCGCCCCGCCGGGCTTGATGTCCCCGCCCGTGGGCTTGCCGTGGGAATCCGCGCTCCCGTTGCCGCCGCGAACATTTACCGTCACCTGAGAAAAGCCAAGTTTCCCGTCATTGCTGGCGGGATAGGTTCCGTTCTGCGTGATGTGTTTGGCGCCCAGCTTCACATCATTTTTGCGCACGAAATACTCCGTGCCGCCGCCCTGCTTTTTGACCTCCAGCATCTGGAGGGTCAGGCTTTTGCTCTCGCTCCCCTCCTTGATGGTGTTCGTTCCGCTGCTCCAGCTCATTCAATCACCCCCACAAGGACGGTCTCACCGTCCACCGTTTTTTCCTCCACGCTCCACTCGTCCACACTCAGAATCTGGAGAACCCCGGTGCTGCTGTTGAGCACCAGCGCCTTGTCCACGTTTTCGTTGTCCGTGGTGCCGCCCTGCGCCACCGTGCCCTCTGCTGACTCGTTCTCCGGGTAATAGATGGTCCGCAGCTTGCCGGTTGTTATATCCGGATAAATATTCTGAATTTCGTAGTGATACCCCACCGGAAGCTGATAGGTCCGCCGGGCCAGCTCAGCCCCCTGGTACAGGTAGCGCAGCACCAGCGGCGCGGACTCCGCCTCCGCGCAGGCGGTGAGCCGTACCGTGCTCATGGCCTGCTTGCCCGCCCGGAAATCCATCCGGTCGGCGTAGCCGCTGACAAGGTTGTATTTGTCCGCATAGATTTGGAGTTTCTGGCCGGGCCAAAAGCTCCCGTTGTTGAGGATGCCCGCGCTCAGCTCCGGCGGCGGGAAGTAATATTTTGCCATCCGGGAAAGCACATCGTCCACGTTGTCGGCGTTGATAAACATCACACCGGAGGCGTCGATGATGTTGTCCGGCGTCCCCGCCGGCGGCCTGCTGTTGGTGAGGGTGTGTACCGTCCTGTGGACGATGTAGGTCGTCTCCCCATCCGTCACCGTCTCGTCCCCCTGCGCGGGGGTGCCCTCGGTGAAGCTGAAGGCCGTGGCCCGCACCGCCGTGACGTAGTCCTTGTGGGTCACCTCCGGCCTCTTGTAGGTGTCCCCCAGTGGCACCAGCAAGGGCGTTTCGTCAATCGGCAGCACAGTGCCCTGGTTTGGGCCCCAGTCGCAGACGTAGCCGCCCACAGCAAAGAGCAGCCACGCCAGCCGCTCCCGCTTGCTCTGCTCCGGTGCGAAGCCGGAGAACCGGGCCCCCGTAAAGCTGCTGTCCACCGTGTAGCCCTCCGGCAGCAGCAGCTCCAATGTGTAGACTACCTCCTCGTCCTCGTAGAGCACGGCCGCGTGGCGGAGCTGGTCCAGCTCCGCGAGAAAGCTCTTGAGCTCCAGCCGCACCTTGCCCGGCGCGATGCGGACGGCCTTTGTGATCCGGCCCTTGAAGTAGCTGGTCCCCACCTCGTCCGCAAAGGTGGCGAAGCCGCCCGGTTTGATCTCGTCCGTGGTGACGATGTCCACCGACGCCGTGCTGATGGGCACGGAGGCGGAGGCCACGTCCGTCTCCACGGCCAGCGAGAAGTTCTCGATGGTGTAGTAGTCCGTGCCGGAGCCGATGATTCCCGGAACGCCGTTGACGTTGATGAACATCCGCGCACCCCCTCACCAATAACTGTCGCTATAATCGGGAAGGCTGCCGTGAACCCAGCCGCTGGCAGCAGTATAGGTCCATGTGTCTCCAACTTCACCCTCACTCAGCTCCGGCAGCGGCGTGCGCCCCCGGGTGAGTACCTCGTCCAGGTCCATGTAGCGGGTGGGGCCGTTCGCCGCGATGGAAAACTTGACTCCCGCCCAGTAGCTCCCGCCGTCCGGGGTGGGATAGCGCAAATCCTCAACGCTCTCCACCCGGGCCGTGAGGGTAATCGCCCCCTCGTTGTAGGGCATCACGAAGCTGTGTCCGTCCACAGGTGCTGTGAGCACCTCATAGAGCTGCGCATACTCGCCGCGCTTGTCGTAGGGGCAGACCAGCTCCACGTCGTAGCTCAGGTACTGACCATCGACGTCATTGAAATAGCTCCCGTCCATCATCCAGCCGGAGAGGTCGCTGCTGCGGACCTCACTCGTCCGGGCGATTTTGCACTCCACCGGCCACACCACGCCGTCCACGGAAAAGCTCATTTACACCGCCCCCTTTGCCAGCCGCACGCCGATGCGCTGCCGCTCCTCGTCGCCCAGCTCCACAATGGCCCGGGCCAGCTCCGTGCGATCTAGCATCAGAATCACCGTCTGCGTCCGGGGTGCCGCGCCCTGTGTCTGCGCCGCCTGATTGCTCCCCGCCGCTGCCGGCTGCGCCGCCGCCGCATAGCGCCGGGCCGGGAAGCGGGTCAGGCTGTCCCCCAGCTCCAGAGAGTCCTCCAGCGCAGCGCTCACCAGCCCCGCGTTGGAGCGGATGCCCCCAGCGTAGAGCGCCATCATGTCCGGCGCGTAGGTGTGAAAGTTGCTCAGCGGCCCGGTTTTGGGCTCAGAGAAGCCGAGATAGTCCCGAACGGTCTGCGCCACGTTTTTGACGGTGCTCACCAGAGAATCAATCCGGCTCCGGATGCCCTGGATAAACAGGTCCAGCAGGTCCGCGCCGGAGGCGTAGACCTCGGAAAACCAGCTCTGCACACCGTACAGGAAGCGGTCAATGGCATCCGCGCCCATGTCGGTCAAATCGTCCAGCGCCTGACGGATGCCCTCCAGCAGGGTCTCCAGAATGATGAGGCCCGTCTCCAGAATCACCGGCAGCAGGGTGATGATGGCCTCCGCCAAATGGTAGATGATGGTGGGGGCCATCTCCACAATCACCGGCATGGCCTCCGCAATGCCCTGGGCCAGCGCCACCAGGATGTCCAGCGCGCACTCGATGAGGGTGGGCAGATTTTGAATCAATCCGTCCACAAACTCCAGAATCGCCCGGACGCCCAGCGGAATCAGCTCCGGGAGATTCTCCACCAGCACGTCCGTCAGGGCCTGCACGATGCCCACCGCCGCCGGGATGATGTCCGGCAGCCGCTCCACCAGCCCCCGGACAAGCGTCATAAACATCTCGCCGCCCAGCTTGAACAGCCGGGGGAGGTTGTCCAGAATCGCCGTGCCCAGCTTGTCCAGAATCTCCCCGCCGATTTGCATGGCCTTGGGCAGAATCCGCTCCGCCGCGTTGATGAGCTGGTCCACGCCCCGCTCAATCTTGCCCGTGCCCTTGCGCCCGGCGAAAATGTCGCCGATGCCGTCCATGATGCCGCTCAGGCCCGGCAGCACCTCCGCAAGCAGGTTGCGTCCCACGCCGGAGATGGCGGTGTGCATATCCTGAAGCGAGTCCTGAAATTTGGCGGAGGCCTTGACCGCCTCGTCGCTCATCACGCCGCCCAGCTCATGGACCCGCTGCCGCATTTTCTCTGTTGCCTCGGCGCTGGTGTTGAGCAGGGGCCCCAGCTCCGTGGCCCCCCGGCCCAGCAGCTTGCCCGCCAGATAAGTGCGCTTGGTGGTGTCCTCCACGTTTTGCAGCCCGGAAATCGTCGCCTCGAACAGCTCCTCCTGACTCATGGAGGCCACCTGCTCCTGCGTCAGCCCCAGCTCGCCGAAGGCCTTGTTGCCCGTCTCCGCCGCATTGGCCAGGGTCTTCATCCCCGCCTTCATGCTCTCCATGCTGGTGCCGGAGTGCTTCATGATGGCGTCCCACTCCTGGTACTTCTCCGCGCTCAGGCCCATCTTTTGACTCATCTTGTCGATGTTGTCGCCGTATTGGGCCACGTTGCCCGCAGCCGCGGCAAAAGCGCCCCCGGCAGCGGTGGCTCCCGCCCCGAGCGCGCCCACGGCCACCCCGACGCCCTTGCCCAGAGTGCCCAGCGCCCCGGAGAATTTGCCGGCGAAGCTGCTCCCGGCGGCGACGCCCTCCTCGCCGAACAGGCCCTCCAGCTTGCCCTTGATGCCCTCCGCAGAGGGCAGAATCTGCACATAGGCAGTGCCGATGTTGGTCGGCATGGAATCACCTCCCTTTTGTCAGTGTGGAGTGTTGAGAGTTGAGAGTGGAGTTTTTTGCTATACTCAGCCGATTGCGTTTTAACGCTGCGCCCTCTGAACTCGAAACCGGGAGAGGAAAAGCTGCAAGTCTCCTCGCGCTAATATCTCAACTCTCAACTCTCAACACTCGTAACTAAGCTCAACTCTCAACACTCCACACTGTCACGCCTCCCACGCTGCCCGAAACGCCTCGGCGCTCTCAAAGCCCCGCAGCGCGTTTGTCTCCTCCTTGGTGTCCTGCCCCATGAGGCGCGACAAAACGCCGTCCGGGGCCCGCTCGCCGCGCTCAGCGGCCACGCTGCCGCGCCAGAGCAGCAGCTCCAGCACATCCGCGCACTTGGCCAGCAGCAGCGTCTCCAGCGGATGCCGCAGCCCCGACACGCGGCGCATGCACCGGCTTTCCTCCGGCAGACCCGCCGCCAGCGTCGCCGCCAGCCGCAGGGGCAGCCCCCGCCAGTCCAAAACGTGATAGTACTGCGCGAAGTCGCAGATCAGCTCCTCCTCGCCCCCCGCCAGAAGGGAGGCGAGGATCAGGAGTTTTTTGCTGCGCGCTGCCCCTTGATGGCCTTGAAAATCTCGCCGATCTCCTCGGTGACGGCCTCCGTGCTCACCCGGCCGCTCTCGCCCCGGCAGTGCTCCATCAGCCGCTCCTCCTCGTCGCCCAGCAGGCAGGCCACCACCTGTATCACGGCCAGCCTGTCGCCGCGCTCCACCGCCGCCACGCTTTTAAGCAGCTCGTAGTCGTCCGCCACCGCATCCAGGTCAATGTTGCAGCGGAACCCGCTCTTTGTGGTGATCTCCATGGTTTACCCTCCTTTTGCCCGGGGTGCCCCATCTACACCCCGGGCGTTGTGATCCTGTTAGCCGCCGGTGGTCTCGCCGCCGGACTCTCCGCCGCTGTTGTCGCCGCCGGTCTCGCCTCCGGTCTCGGTGCCGGTGGTCTCGGTGCCGGAGCTGGCCGCCGCCACGGTGCCCTGCTTGATGTACTCATACACCGTGTGCCCGGTGGAGTCCGCGATGGCCGTGATGGTCATCTCGCAGCCCACCAGCTCGTTGTCCTTGTACACCCGGTCGCCCAGGGCCGTCACCACGCCGTCCGGAATCACGGTGCGCAGCTTGGCGTTGTCCCGGCCGATGGCGTCCACCACAATGGAGCGGTGCGGACGCTCCCCGCCGCCGCTCTTGACGGTGATGCCCTCGGCAAAGCTGCCGGTTGCGTCCCCGTAGGCCATGGCCAGCGCCTCCACATTGGCAAGGTCCACCACCTTGAGCTTGATGGTCTCCGTGTAGCCCTCCGTGGTGGTGGCCACCACCGGGCCGCCCCACACCTTTTGCTCCGTCGTGGAGTCGCTGCGGGAGCGCGCCACGCCGTCCGTGCTGATGTAGCCCAGCGCCGTGAATGCCTGGTTGAGGGTCTCCGCCGTTGACGTGGGCAGGGCCGTCCCCACCGGTGCCACAGAAACGCCGCCGCCGATGCTGACCGGCTTGGCCGCAGATGCATAGTTGCTCATGTTGTTGCCGCCTCCTCCATGTAAATAATCTCAAAAATTGCCTGATACCGCCGTATCTTGCTCCGGGTATCCGTGTAGTTGTACTCCCTCGTACACTCGCAGCGGAACACCCCGGGCAGGGTAGGCAGCAGCCGCATGTGGGTACGCAAGCGCTCACTCAGGTCGATGGCGCCGAACAGGGTCGGCGCGCAGGACTGCACGGCCAGCGTTGCCCTGCGCAGATGCCCGTCCGCCGCATCGCCGCCGCCGGTGCGCTCCACCACAACAAAGGAGGAGGGCGGGCCCTTGGGCACCTCCGCGCTGACGCTCTCCGTCAGCCGCGCCGACAGAAAGCCGATGACAGTCGTCTCGATGCTCATAGTCCGTCCTCCCTTCGGTCGTCCGTCAGGCAATAG
>Ga0326514_10000885_pt1 | contig 19769 bp, 10 predicted proteins | sample 3_2548_0518_D_FD_203653 | JGI IMG/M metagenome (GOLD analysis project Ga0326514, IMG submission 203653) | Bovine rumen microbial communities from UC Davis, California, United States - 3_2548_0518 | ecosystem: Host-associated > Mammals > Digestive system > Stomach > Rumen | place: USA... | reverse complement strand
TAGTTAAAGATCCTGTTTAGGTTGAAGTTTGGTTTTGGATTTGGTTAAAGATCCTGTTTAGGTTGAAGTTTGGTTTTGGATTTGGTTAAAGATCCTGTTTAGGTTGGAGTTTGACTTAGGGTTGGGGCAAAAAAGTTCTACCCCAACCCTAACTTTTTTATAAAGTATACTTCTGAATTATAGAATTAAAAAGAGAAAAAACATATCATAATTTAGGTATTTTTAAATTATGATTCTCTCACCAAAGTTATAAAATTATGATATGTACTTGTGGTCATATCCATACCCATTAAAGCTCTATATTTACCTGCGGGGATTGTGTAAGAGTCTCGTACATACTTACCTGTAGATCCATCTAATTTTACTGTATATACAGTATTTGAAGGAATCGTTATCTGTTCACCTGCATGGATAACAGACTGAATACTAGCTAACTCACTACTCCATACATCTATGAATCCACCAATAGCTAATGATAGTGTAGAGGAATTTAAATGAGGGGCTAGACCATACATCCCATTACAATTCATATAATTAATACTTACAGCACCACCAGAAGCTGGCTGTAAAACAATATCTCCATCATCCTCAAATATACATACATTAGAGTATGTAGAAGCTAACTGGAATGCTACTGCCCATACCTCATTAAATGGACGTGTATTCCTACCTAGATTTGTCCTAGCACTACTTTGTGTATAAGCTGTAACAATATCATTAGACACCATAAAAGAATCTTCAATACACTTAACAGCAACATAATGTTCATTAATAGGATTAACTAAACGTAGTTCATTAGAAAGACTCGTTGTTGTTGCAGAAATATTTAATAAAGGAGTCTGCATCTCTATACCATCTACAGAAGTAAAGCTCAAATTATGTGCATATAAATTTAAAGTACTTCCTATAGATGTGTCATTATATCCACTCATTGTTATAGAGGGGGAGTTTGCTAATTCCTTAAATAAAATATACGCAGTACACTCATCAGGAGCTGCATCTTCTTGTACATTTATCCATAAACTTTTAAATTTAATATTAGGTGCTTCTATACTAATCGTACCACCATAAGAATTATCACTTTTAATAAATGTGTCCTCTGCATCACCACCTACAACAAAACAAATACCATGTGTATTATCCTCATTTTCAAAAGTTAAGTCACAAACACAAGTAATACCGTCACGTACATACAACTGGTCATTAACAACAACATGGTTAAAAGTAGCTGTTTTAGTAGCAGAACTAGCTGTTAAATTTCCTGTTATAGTTACATTACTAGCTATAGTACCATTAAATTTAATAGAAGGTGATGTGATATATATAGATCCACCATCTAAAGAATCACATGTAATAGTAGGCTCTAAACCTTCCAGACGAAAATGAATACCAAAAGGCCCTTCTTCATTTTCAAAGTTAAGGTCTCCAACACTATCTAAACCACCCCAAACACGGGCACCATCCATAAAATCTTTCCAACCATGTATAGTCTGATCATCTCCTGTTGTTGAGGAATTAGCAGAATGAGTAGTTACAACTCTATTTTTTAATAATGCAAACTCTGATTCAGAAGCATAGGTAGCTAAAGTAGCAAAGCCTACAGAGTCTGGAGATATGGTATATACTATATCTAATTTACCTTCCCATTCATTTATAACATCACTAGAAGTGGGTAGATGAAATGTAGTAGCATTACTCACAACATAAATAACATATATATCAGATGGTGCAGACTCTAAATAACCATATAAATATAAACTTTTTACATCACCACCTGTAGAATTATCAGAATTAAAATAAATCCTACAAGTAAGATGACTTGACGTTACAGATAAAGATGTAACGTCAGTTGTAGTACATACAGGAGAAGATGGTCTTGATTCTATAGCCTGTGCTTGTGTTTGATTTAATTGTGTAGCATCAGCATCACATCCAACAATTATAAGTTTATCCGATGCTGTAGCTGCTGCTAATAACTCTGTACCTTTAGTAGTTAATGTTGTTACTGAAAAAGGCATATTTATTTTCCTCCGTTATATGTTTATTATTGTGAAATCGGCGTTCGCAAAAACCATATGTATGAGAATGATACACGTCCATACGTTTGTTTCAAGCACAATGCATCAGACGGCCCAGTATAATTGCCAAGCGTTGTGCTCTTGATATAATTCCCAGAACTACTATCGGCGCATGATCCGTCATACTTGAACAAAGCAAGCGGCGTGTATGTAAATAGTGACGGAAAATATACCAAATAATTACCGTCCTTGCTGTATAATCTCATTGCAGTCCCAGAAGTCACATTTGTGTTACCGGAGGTGTTGATATATGCGATGTCGATATATTGGTCTGTCGTAAACAGCAAAAGTCTTGCACTCAATGTTCCTGAGTCTGTATTGTAATATCCTACCCGCAATTTAGTGCTTCCGACCCAAGCGAAATTCTTATAACCAGACGACACCAAATTCCCGGAAGATCCATAAACACCAATAATACTCTTGTCAGGGAAATTGCTTGTAAGTGGAATCGGGCTTGTACCAGTACCCGGGCTTCCGCACATATCATAAGCAGAATTGTACGACATGGATACGTTGTCATATACACTTGACGCATTGAAGTACAACGCAAACACCTGCTGCTCTTTCGGATAAATACGAACGGCAATAGGACTAATGTTTGCAACCGTAGCAGCTAACACATAATTTGTTGCATACCAAAGCTCGCCAGTATCCAACAATATTCTAGCTGTTACATAATCGTAGTTGCCGGTTGTTGTTGCGGGAAGTTCTAAAATACTTTGTCTAGCTAAACGCTGCCACACACCATCAACATATCTTCCCAATTCATATTCATTTGAGTAATCATAATCTTTCCACGGAATTGTACACGCAGAATCTTTATAGAGTTGGTAGCAATATTCGCTTCTTACATTCCCACTAAATGATGATGTTTTTCCAGAATCAGCTTGTTTGTTGCCACTCACTGTGTACAGCGTGATTTCTTCATATTGCTGCACTTCTTCAAAAATCAAATGCGCAACAGTATCGGAATTTAGTGTGTAACTATCACCAAACGCACCAATATCCCATGCCGTAGGTGTCCACGTTTTACCACCAGACTGATACTCACCAGTCATTGTAGGAAGGGTAACAACTGTACCAGAGGTGCCTGTCTCATCTTGAGGCATAGTTATAGTTATATCTGGTAACTGAGTATTAACAAATGATAACGTGTATATTGTAGGTGATCCTGATTCTATACTAGTTCTATTTAAAGAAGCTAAATAACTAGGTATATAATTATTAGAAGTTATTTCTTCTGTATGAATATTATACTGGGAGGCATTAGTTAAAACAACATTATCATTATTATCTCTTACTTCAAATATAATATCATTAGACGTTAGAGATTGAATTAACTGATTAAAGTAAGACTCAGCCATATCATAATCCAATGAATTTTGAATTAAGCTAGGCATATTATTAACTAAAAGGTCTGCTAAATAAGCATCTAAACCCATTACATTTTGTAATAAAAGACTTGCTTGTGATAAATCATAAGCTGCTATTATCCATAAAGAGTACTCATCAGTATAAACAATTTTAAATAAATCCATCTCTCTACGATCAGATATTATCTCAGGTTTATGCTCTTGTATTAACACATCTGTCTTAGAAATAATACCTTGTTCTCTTTGTAAATACTGTGAGGCTAATGACTGACCCCTATCATAAAGAGAAGCATAAGAATAAGATGGGTTTTGTATAGTCTTTAAACCTTTAACATGGTCAGGATACTCAGATTCTATATTTTCACCTAAAACATAAGAAATAAGATGATCTCCAACCCAAACATCCTTATAAAATAAAGGATTATTTAAATCTGCTTCTAATCCATTCCCATAATCTGTTAATACAGAATCCATAAGAAGCATTGTGTAATAAGTTAAATATTCTTCTAAAGTGTTAAATGTATAATCACCATCTTTAAAAGGAAGAATATATAAAGAATCATCTTCAAATCTTGAATAATTATTTATAAATAAAGGATATCCAGAATCTCTAAAATATATAGGATCATAATAATAAAGGTCATGTGTATATGTCACCTCATCATCAGGATGATTTGGATAAATTATCTGTTCTTCAGCAGTATAATGTTCATAAGGCTCCCAATATAACTGTTTTAAATATTCTAAAACCTCTTGATTATCTAAATAATTTAAAACATTATCATACTGTAAAGCACCATTACCAAAAGAATTACGATAATCAGAAAGAAAAATAAAAGTATAACCAGCAGGTAAGAAACTAAATATAATAGGATTTGTTGCTAAATATTGTTTTAATAATTGAACTTTATTAGATGTATAAGGAACAATAATATAACCATCCCCGATCTCTAATTCAGGAAACTGGTTATCTCTAAAGGTATTAAAATCAAAAAAGGAACCTACATCATCAAATATATTTGTAGCATTATAATACTGGTCATTAGAATGTACCAAAGTATTCATCATACCAGCAGAATGGAAAATATAGTCCATAGACATCTTATTCCCACGGTGCTGATTAAGTTTTCGATACATCTTATAAAATTCTGGTGAGATGTACTGAAAAATATCCTGTGATAAATCCAGAGAAATAAACTTACCAATATTAATAGAGGTTAAACCTAATAAACCTAATTTTTGCTTTAATTCATCAGAATTTAAAGAATAAAGATACTTAGCATCAGCAATATATTGCAGATGATCTATAATATTTAGACGTAATTCTTCCAATACATCTTCTAGTATTGGCATATTATTTATTTGTGAATCAGGAAGTATTTTCATATCTTAATTCTTTATTTTTAAAGAAGTACAAAGGATTACTACTACGTAGAATACACCCAGATAATGACATCAAACAAACTAGGTAAAATAAAATGTGTTTTTTGATAATTTTCATCCTCCACAGACATTGTATCTATATCTGGAGAATCATAATACGAGGGTGACTCTTCATCAACTAAAGACAAATCCTCATTTACATTAGAATAAGGTAAACTATCAGGATATTTATATTCATAAGAAGATTTGTCTGGATGGTCTACATCCATATGTCCATGATAAAGTGATAATTTATCAATATCCTCAGTAAGAAGGTTTTGTGATATTACAGAATCTTTTTTAGGTTGTAACTCAGAGTAACGATCAATAAACTCCGTTGTTTTCTGTATAGATGAAGGATCTAAAGGGTCATAGTCATCACTATCAGGAAGCAAGTTATAAAAATACCTAAGTATACCATTCTCTTCTAAAGCCCTATTTCTTTCTTCATAATCAGGGCTTGTTACAAAATCCTCTGTTGGGAAATTTTCATTAAAGTCATCATCATATTCTGAAATTAAAATAACCCATGCTCTAGCAATAGCAGAATTTGAAGAATGAATCTTATGGTAAATAACTGACTCAATAGGATCACGTACTTCTGTTATATCATTATAAAAACCATCTAAAGAAGATAAAATGGAAGATCTGATATTATCCTCAGACTCACCCATTAAATCAGCTTCTACAATAATTAAAACACGATATAATTTTTTACCATAAGGTATCATAAATACATTATCAGATCGTGAAGATCTCTTTAATATTTCATGTCTAAGTCTTTCCCGATCTTCATACATTAAATCAGAAAGAATATACATTGTACGTACAGGAATATCTAAAAATAAACCTGAGTACATATCAGAAACATCAAAGACTTGATTACGAGACTGTATCTGATAATTAACAAAAGACTTATAATCAGCCTTAGTTACTAGAGAAGTAAAATCTCGAACATAATGTTTATAGTTCTGTTTAATAGACTCTGGATTTTCCCATATTCTATAACCACCATAAGTTTTTGTTACACCAAGCAAACCATCATAATCCTCAGACACAAAATAATCAGCAGGTTTACTATCTTGTCTAAGAGTAACATATCTAAATTTAAAAGATGTATTTGACGGATACAGATTACGATAATTATACGGGAACTCTATATAAAGTCGCTCTATACCATTAACAAAAGAAGGTGTTAAAGAATATACATTAGCCTGTGCCAAATCAGAAATAACATCCTCTACTCTTATTATTTCTTTAGAATCCATACCGCTGGTAGCTATAAGTTCACACATTTCAGCATCGATTCTGGAATCAGGCAATTCTATACGAGAATAATAATCTATATCAGCAAAAGAAAACTGTGCCTCTTTTAACTCACCTGCTACTAACTCTATTTCTGGACTATCAGAAATAATTTCCCCTGTAGACTCGTCCTGATAAGGATACTGTGAATAAATAGTAGTAGATTCTAAAGGATTTAAAACATAATAAGACTGATTTGTGCTTTGAATACGAAACTCTGAGAATTTTTTTAAGGAAACATTTTCAATAATATTATCATCACCAGAATACAAATTTATTCTAAAATGTGTGGAACGTGGTAAAAGAAGAGTATAACCCTCTCTTAAAGCATAAGAATAAACAGAAGAAGCTAAAGAAGCTGTAGCCATATCAGCTTCACGTCTCATAGCATCAATATAATAATGCAAATGATCTCCTAACATAGCTACAGTTTCAATAAAACGAATCATAGGATCAGCAATATTATTACTATCCCATGTTTCCGGTGCTCTCTCTTTAACGAAATCTATTATTTCTTGACGGAGAGTTTGAAAGTCACGTCCTTGAAATCTTGAAGCCATTACGAAATCTCCCCGTTAGCATAAGAAAGATGAAGACCTATAGGCTCTTGACCTAACATAATATCAAAAACCATTTCTAACCTTTTATTAGCTTTATCTATCTTAAAATTAGTACCTAAAACAGTGACACCATCCATACTTGAAAGAATAAAATAAACATCTGCATGTATTAAACTTGCTGTTTGCACAGTAAGTAAAGAATATTTATATCTAGATAACAATGAACCATAATCAGGATAATACGGACGTGTACCTCTCTCAGTATTTAACTGATCTATTAAATACTGCTTAAAAGCACGAACACCCGTTGTGTACGTAAAATTTGTTGTACCGAAAGATTCTACAAAAGTAAACATATCATAATTCTTTATTTTAAAAGAAATAAAACAGACACCTACCTCTTTTATAGATAGGTGTTTTCTATGGATAACACATGGTTTTCTAGGTTAGAATATCTATTACATACAAATTACTTTTACCGGCACCTACAGCCATTAAAAGAACCTTACAATTAGGTTCTAAGAATTGTTCTCTATTTAATTCTTTACACCAAGGTAATTGTGAACGCGCCTCTGTAGTAGTTAATAAATCATAATTATTACCAGAATTAAATGAGAAATCCTTACCACTAGCAGACTGAGACATAGAGCAAGACTGAATAGCTAACGCACTAGCAGCTTTAGCTGTAGCTTCTAATGCGGGCCCTGCTGTATCTGCAATATCTTTTATTTTACTACCAACATCAGATATCTTATCAATGAACTCATCCACTTTCTTTAAATCATCTACACGCTCTAATGTTGAAGAAATAACAGAGTCTACACCTGATATTACGTCTGCAACTTTGCCTACTTCAGAAACAGCCTTACCTGTTACAGCACTAAATAATGCTTTAGCATTAAAACCTTCACTCTGACCCATAGCTTGTACAGTGTGTACAAACATATTAGACATCTGCTCTATAATAGAATCTTTATTTCTTACTTTTTTAGGATCTATAGGTTTTGTGTCTATTTTTGAAGTCATCCAACAATAATATTCTGTTGATGTGGAATCCGCCTCTTTTACCGTACCTGTTAAAAGGACATTATTATAAGAGGGATTAACTGGTAAAGGACTTGAAGGTATAGGCATCTTTAGTGTTTTAAATTCACATGTAGTTAGCTTATGTGTTGAAGTATCGACAATACCTTCAATTTCTATTAAAAGAGATGAGCCTATAGTTAAAGGACTTTGACCTACAGACAATGTAAACTTTAATATCTTTTGCCCTACTTCACCATCAGTTCGTGATATGCTAAAATTAGGATCTCGTATAGTAGGTATATCACTTCTTAATACTCTTTCTTTTACAGGTGGGTTTACAGAATCATCTACGATCTGTTCTTCAACAATAGAATAAGAATACTTACCTAATTTACGCATACATCTATAAAACTCTGTATTTTTAAATATTAAACTAAGATCACCTGTAGAGATCGTATCTAAAGGTTGTTCTGAATTATTTAATTTATCTATAATATTTTTAGAAAAAGCATTTAAATCTATCGTTCTAGGAACAAGCACCTGATAATACTTCTTAGTTAATTCTTTAAAAGTTTTATGTGTTCTGTCTATATCTATATCCTCATATAAAGGATCTCCTAAATCAGCATCCTCACGTACATCAATATCTTTTACAGTAATAGGTACGAATACTTGTTTTAACTCACCATTTTCTACCACAGGTACAAGGTCTTCTCCAACAGGGGGATCATTTTCATTTTTCTTAACATGCGGAATAGTAGTAGAATAATAAACAGCATTAGGTGTTAATGTTTTTGTACTACCATCAGAACAAACAACAGTCTGTACACCTATAGTTTGACCATCTTTATTATAATAAGTTACATATCTTAATTTTGTATCTCCGTCCTGAACATCTAAATAAGCTACACCATTTGTTATCCATACTTCAGGTACAGACTTTTCAAATATTGTATTTTCTTTTCCTATTTCTGCTGGCTCTGTACAAGGTATATGTACCTGCTCAAAATAAGGCATAAACTCTTCTTTAGAAGAGAATTTCTGATAATATAATTCTGTATCCCCATTTATAGTTCCTTCTTTAAGGGATTCCCCAGTATGTATTTTAAACTCATCCTCCGTACCTGTAGTGACATCAATATCCCCTAGTGATTTTTGTTTAGCACCTTGTGGCTCATTACCTACTCTATAAATTTCTGTTTTATTTTCTGTTACAGTAACATTATCTGGAATAGATGGTGCTGAAGAGCCTCGTTTTTTAACTTCCTCTATTAAAGTTACAATCATAGCTTTTAATTCAGCAGGGTCTGACCAATTAATTTCATTAAATGATTTATAAGGTTTTACAGCATCTGTACCTAAATAAATTAAAGGGAATTTACTAGAATCATTACCTATATCTACTAATAAATTCTTTAAATCATCCATATTAAAATCTGGAATTACTTTAATAAAAGATTCCTGTATATCACCTATAATTGGGTTTATTAAAGAATTAATAGAAGTACAGATTAATTGACTAATCATTGTCTGAATAGTACTGACTGCACCATTTAAAATGGATTCTATTGCACTTGTAATAGTTCCTAAAATAACCTTAATAGGAAGACCTAATAAGACCTGTAAGAGCTTTTTAAGGGCTATTTTAACAATTAACTGCACTATAGTAGGTAAGGAAGAAATGATGGGCTGTATAGCCATAGCAATAAGTCCTGTAAGCTGTGATAAAGGATCTTTTACATAATTACCAATCAACCCAACGATTTTATTTTTAATAGGAACAACAATGTCCTGAATTTTACTATCCACCATACTATAAAGACTAGCTACAGGGTTATATACTAACTCTATTATTTTGTTTATAATATCACCAATTAAAGTATTAAGATTATTCTGAATCTCTGTACTAAAAGCATTTATTTTTTCTTGTAGAGATTCTTTAATAGCTAATGGTGATAATGATTCAGGTGTTGTTGCTGTACCATCATCATTAATGGTTGCAAACTGTGTAATAGGAAAAGTAATATTTTCTATAGTTGTTAAATTTGTAGCATAGAGATCTAATAAAAGATTAATACACTCTAAAAAATCTAAGTATGGTTTTATAGCTACATTAGCTATAGTCTTTATAGGATCTACTATAGCTTTTACCACTTTAACAACAGGATCATTAGATGGGTTACTAGATCTTAATAAACCTCTTGTTGGGTTGACTAATCTTTTAACTTCATCTAAAGAAATTATATTAGGTGCAGATGGATTTGTTGAAGAAGTTAAATTTTGTAAACAAGACTGTATAGACTCATTTACAACTTCTTTAGCTGCTACAGACACATTAATAGCTACAGCTTGACCGGGGAAAGGTGTTGTATCTAAGCTAATCATTGGAGGTGGAACATTAGGCATCACTGGGAAAATAATATTAAGTATGGTGGATACCTGCATTATCCATGTAAATGTATACATATCAAAGCAATAATTTCTAAGATGGAAATCACCGCTTGATGTAAAAGACATGGCACCATCAAATTGTGTTTTAGATTTTATTTCAGGTGGATTTTCCCAAGCATTATAACATGAACGTACTGCAAAAGAGGCTTTAGCCTGATTAGACTGTTTAGCACCTTTATCTAGGTCAGTGTCGTCTGGGTCATATATATCGACATATAAAATACCATTACTTGAAAAATTAGGATCTAAGGAAATGACACGGCCTATATAAACTGAAATAAGGTTTGGATCTACATCATAAGGAAAATAATCTTTTACATCCATATCATAATTTCCTTTATTTTTAATTTTCTCTCTTTCTTTAAATACAAAAAGACCACGCTATAAATCTAACAATAATAATTAGATTTATTAGCGTGGTTACTTTATCACACTCTCTTTATGAACTCAACTAATGTAATAGCTCTTAAAACATTATATACGCGCCTCTTACCATGTTCTAATTCATTAGAACTCCAAATTTTTAAATATCCTTCTATAATAGAATCCAGAGACTTTCCATTATATTTACCAGCATTAGGAAACCCAGAATTTCTAAAGGCTGATAAAGCCATTACAGCTTGTGGTGTATTCTCCTTTGTACCATCATGCCAACTAAGGACTGGTGCCCAATAAGAAGCCATCCACACAGCCACAGGATAAAAAGGATCTTTAGGATCATTTTTAGGATTAAAGTGATACTTACACCAATCTAAAAATTGGTTACCTCCTATTTTGTCCATATAATAGGTGTAGTCTTTATATTGTTTGCCAAAACTGGGGCCAATTAATTTAAAATTCTTACCATCTGTTTTACCTTTTAAAGCAGATCTACCATTATTTGTGCACGTACATAATCCAGAAGAATGATTAAATAAAGCATCTATAGGTAAACATTTTTTACCATAAGATAAACCCCACCCACATATTGTTTCACCTTTATATGTAAATGTATAATTAGTAGTCTGCATAATACCATCTTGACGAACAATAAGACCATTTTGATCTAAAACAGGTAGAGTAGCGTTTACATTTTCAGCACGATAAAATTTACCTAGACCAGATGCATTATAATGAGCTATGCCAACACCTGTAGTTACTGCTCCACTAATAGGGTCTGTTGGTGATTTACCTTTAGACAATAAACCTGTCCAAGGCTCTAAACTAGACTTATACTGTAAAGCAGGATCTTTAATACCACACTCATCTAATAAAGATTTAGAGAGAACACGGCTTGCTGTAGTATCATTATCAAAATAAACAGAATATCCGGCAACCCCTACTAAAAGAGTTAGTAACCATAAACAATCATCTTTTACTAAGTTATAAACAAAAGAAGACGGTATAGAATGTGTGTATCCTGTACCATTATAATTATGACGCTCTGCGTATTTAGTTAAAAACAAATTATAATAATCCACTGCTTTATCTAATGGTAATATAGCCATATCATAATCTCCTATTTTCTAAAATTTCTAAATACAATCATCTAAAGTCAAACAAACGTTAAGACCTGTACCAACCCCAGTATTTACTATACCAGAACTAGAGGAATTTGCCATATCATAATTCTGATAATTTATATTTCTCTCATTTTCAGCATCTTGTGAGTCTGATAAAACAACCGTAGCATCCTCGATTTCAATAACATCACCCCTACCTGTTGTTGTAAAATCTCTAAGATAAAAATTAGAAAGATTATAAAAGGAATCCTCTTCATTACCAAACATTGGTTTAAGAGTCACATTAGCAGACACTACACCATCACCTATAGTATACTCATAACCAAAGACACGCATACGTCCTGATATAGGATGTATCTGACCTAAATGGTCAAAAACAACTAGATGACAAGCGGACACTTCACCTAAAATATAAAAATGAATATAGTTATACACTGTTATGGTTACTGTAAAAGTATCTCTCAAACTCATACTTGTTAAATTATGAATTGTACTTGTTACAGCTTGTGGTAGATTTGATGGAATCATAACTCTACCTTTAGAAGTAATAACTATATTACCATTAGGATTACTTGAATTAGCTTGCTGCTCCAAATTAGAAACAATAACATTTTCAAAACTATAAGTAGCATTTATAGTATTGACCACGAACGCTGTCTTCTCTCCCCAAGGTGTATTATACGGACTACCTTGCATAATAGAAGAGTTATATACAAATACAGTATCATTTAAAATATCCTCTGCTTTACCATAATTTTTAATTACTCTATTTCTATAATTTTCTATTTTAGTAATTCTTATATTACGTCTACGATCATCTGAAAATACCCAACCTAACCCAGCAGCTACTTCATTCTTTACAGTACAATTTCTACAAAACTCAGATAAAACGGCATCCAAAACAGAAGTTTGATCGGAAGCAAACTGAGCACTAAACCTTAAAGTTCCTACCTCTCTATTATCGCTACCTACTTTTTTCTCACCACCGCACACTATAACATTATTTTCATTTAGACCATCACCTAAAGAGACAGTATAAGTAGAATTAAAAATGTCCCTAATAGCTCTTTGGAAATCACTAAAATTAGTAACCCCCTCTTTAACTAAGCGCTGATTATAAACATCAGGGAAAAATTCTGGGTTATTTTGATTCTCTACAGAAGGTAAACCAGAAGGGTCTAAAGTTTGCCATTCTAAAGTAATAGTAGGGACGCCACCATTAAAATTAACACTCCATTTTTCTATACGACAATTATCATAAGTACGTATACCAGAATAAGTATATATAGTTATTTTTAAAGTATTTAAAAGTTGCTCATCATTAGTAGATTTAGACGCTACTAATGATCTAAACAAAGAATTATCCTCATCGATTAAATTAATAGTACCAGAGGCTACATTATCACCATTTAAATTAGGTGAAAACTGCTCTCCTTGTCCTACCGTACCTTCTTTAATAGTCAAAGACTGTAGGAATCTACCTGTTTGTGATATAGAGAATGTTTTTTCCTCTTGACCACTAATAGATAATAAAATTTCTACAGCAGTAAAATTTTCATATTGAGGGAATAACTCTATCATCTCTAAATACCATCTCTAGGAGGATTAACTAATATGGGGCATTTTAACTCTAAACCAACAGGTAAATTATCAGGGCTTTGTATTCCATTAAACTGACAAATTACCCACCAATAATGCGGATTATTGTAAACACGTTGTGCAAACAACTCTGGATTATTTTTCTCCGATAATCTTACTGTAGCTAAAGTATAAGGAACACTCATCACAATAAGATCTGTTTGTACAACCTTAGGATCTTCTGTAATATGGTAATATCGGGATGTCTGTGAATATTCTTTCATACCATAAACCCCTTATTTAATAATTCATTTTCTTATCAACATACGTCCAATACCAACTACCCTCATCATTTTTTGCTTGTTTTTCTGTTGGGTACAGTTTTTTACCTTCTGTTACTTTCTTAGATTCATACATAAATCCATCTGGGAAATTGTTTTTTATAAAAGTAAACATAGAAACAAAAAACTTCTCTATGGTATTATCATTTATAGTATTTTCTTTATCATCAACATGAATAACTAAATCATTTATTTCTTTAGAACTTATTCGAGATAGATCTCCAAACTCATAAACATCTTTCTTTAAAACCTGTTTACAATGTTCTTTATATTTAGAAGATAATTTAGATTCATCAATATTATCAAAATGTATTTCTATATCTTTAGACATATCATCTAATATAGAATCTGGTTTAACTATACCCCAAGATGATAGATCTAAATTTAACTGATCTGATAAACAACAATCTAAAAGAACTTCTTTTGTAACTACTTTACCTGAAACACCAACCTCACTATATTTTATATGTGACTCCGACATCTTCATACTAGCTATACCTAAAAAATGTAATAAGTACACTACATCTTTTAAAGATGTTATATTAAATTTTAAAAACTTTAATAAATCTGGTGGAAACTCTATACCAGATACAGTTTCTGTTTGTCCATATTGTGCAGTAGTATATGTTTTAGAAGAAGTATCTACCAAATAAGCATACCCACTTGTTTGTGTTTCTGACAACATTAAAGATTTAAACTCACGTTCAACATCTTCTGCTGAAGATTGCACTAAAGATTTTCTATAAGACTCTAACTCTTCCTTAGTCATACTAGGATTCTGATTTTTCTTATTAGCTACCAATTCATCAATCATATCTTCTTTATAGAATGTTTTATTATATTTATCCATAACATCAGTAGGTAATATCTCTGTAGCAGCAGGTTTAGGATTTAATTTCTTAACTTCCTGTTTTTTCATAAACTCATTTAAAGTCATCATATTCTGATCAGGCGTACCATCCCAAGCATGTAATGCTTGAATTTCCCCTGTAGCACTATCTACATATATTAAATCATTAATATCATAAGTATTATAAGGTTTACCATTTTCATCTGTTAAAGGATTACCTCCTGCATCAACTAAATTAGGTAATAATTCCCCAACTCTCTTATACTCATCTGACCAAGAAGAAATAACAGCTTGTTGTATCTCAGCCGCTCTTTCTTGATTATCCATAATATACTGAGCCTGTTGCTCTCTAAAAGTTGTGTATTGTGTTAATTTTATTTCTTCAACAATAGCTAGTTCTATACTAGCAGTCATTCTTTCCAAACCATAATTTACAGCATCACCACTATTTAAATTACCATCATAAGTATATCCATATTTACCTGTATAATGATTATCCCATGTTAAATCACTACTTTCAGGTAAAAAGCCTTGATCTTCTGCCATCTGTCTAAAGCCACGATAAGTTTTACTCCATGAATTAACTACATCCTTTGTTAATGCAGATTTTATCTCTTCTTTATTCCATGATGTATAATCTTCACCTTGATATGTTATACCAACATTTGTAATATAACCTCTAAAAGTTCTACCCGGTATTGTTATTCTTACCATTTTTGGTATTAAAGAATAATCGCCATGTTTATAAGTACGCGCTAAATATTGTAATTTCTCTGCTATAGACATCAAAGGTTGTAAAGGAAATTCTTGTTGATGAAATTCAGCAGAAAAACTCAAAGTTCTACCGGGATTATTCTCATAAAAACGTAAAGGCGTCTGAGATCCTCTAGGACTTATCGACTGAAAAGACTGTGTTGTACCAAAACTAAAAGTAGTAACACGCTGATATACACGTACACAAACACGATCTGTCCCAAAAGTTCCCTCACTAGAAATACGATCTATACTTTCTCTATCTTCTTCTATAGTTACACACCAATCTGTATTAAAGTCATCTCGATCTCTCATTGAGGATCCGTGCAAACCCCAATTATTAGCATCCCTATAAAGAGTTAAAACACTTTCTATACTAGGTGCTTCTCTCCTAATAGTTTCTATATTATCAGAAACAGCAAGCTCTCCCCATTTATTAGGTAAAGAAGTATCCTGTTTAATTTTATAATCTGTAGTAACACGCTGATATTTTGCATCAGCAGCCATATCTGAAGCATAATTATAAGGTATACCTACATCAAATTGTTGAACAGGATTTGGGTTATAGGTAGTTAATTCTGGATTAATCTTATAATTTAATTTATCAGATTGTGATATGAAATAATTACTTTGTTGCTGTGCTTGTGATAAAGGAGAATAATCAGAAGAACCTAAAGAAGATGGGTTGTAATTTTGAGATGATGGAGATACACCATTTAATTGTGTATTTACTGTATTTTTAACCAGTGTAGCATTTACGGATTCTGTATTAGGAGATGTGGATTCTATCTGTTTTGAAACATTATTTGGATTTGGCATTATACATATCTCCTACCTTGAAATGGTTGTGTTGGTAAATTACGATTATAATTAGCTCTAGAGTACATATTACTCTGATCAATAGATTGTCTAAGTCTCTCTATAGCTTCATATAATCTTTCATCATAATTACCTTTTGCTCTCTGATACTCTGTAGGTGTTATCAAATTCGTATCACGATAATATGCTAATTGCTGCATATAATCCATATCTTTTAAATGTTCATGCATTACTTCCATCTTAGAAATAAAGGCTTCTACACCTTCCTGTAAAGTATTAAATTCTTTAATAGTACCATCTGTATCCTTTAAACCTAAAGGATTATTACTAGCTAACATATCATAAAAAGAATCTGTAGTATCTTGTTTCTTAGCTAGTAAAATATCACCTATTACTTCATTATTTAATACAGAGGAATCTGGTGTATATTGATTTAAAAATAAATTATATTTAGATCTGTCTACATCTTTTTTAGATGGAATAAAAGCACTTGGAGTGTCTACAATATTATTTTCAGACCCTACATCAGAAACAACACGTCCAGTTGTTTGAGCTATAACAGTAGGCTCTGGTAAATCTGTACCATTACCATAATCTACACCTTTTAAATAACCAAATATATAACGACGCGCATATTTCTTTTTATTCTCTTCATACTTTAAAGTACGTGTTAAATCTGAATCATAGACAACTCTACCAGCCTTAGAAGAGGCATGAATACGCTCATTACCATACCCAACAATGCCTAAATGTCCCCAGTCAGATAAACCATTATATTTAGCTTTAGGCCCATAATTACTAAATATAGCAAAACCGGGTTGTGGTGTTTCGGTAAAAGCCCAATCACCACTTTGTACGTGATAATGTACACTACGAGATTTTAAAGGGATACCAGCTTTATGATATGCATATTCAACTAACTGATTACATACAACTCCTCTTTGTGGATTCTCATCATATCCATGATTAGACTGATAAGGAACACCAATTAAAGACTTAGCGTTAGCTATAATTAAATCAGCTACAGTTCTTTGATCTGTTTTAACCTCTGCATTTTCATCTACAGCTTTAGACATCATATCAGACACATTAGGATCTACACCATTAACTTGAGATGCCTGAGACATTAATTCTTTAGCTTTATCTGCATTAGTTAAAGGAATAACAACCTCTGGATTATTATTCTCACCTAATCTAGCTACCTCTTCTTCTGTAATAATACCACCATTAGCATATTCATTTAACCTACCATGACGTGCTAAATAACGTGCTCTAATCCTTTTTTCCTCTAATTCACTTTCTGTATCAGAAGTAGCTAAACCACCGATTAATTCAGATCCTATAAAACCTAAACCTGCACCTAAAATACCTCCTATAGCTATTCCTACAGGCCCTGCTAAAGCCCCTAATTTTGCTCCTAATAAACCCCCACCTAATAAACCGCCACCAACCATTCCACCAATGCCACCTACACCTGATGCAATACCTCTAGCTAAAGAGACATCTTCTCTATCAGTAGCACTTTCTAACATATCAATTTGTTGATCTGTTCTTTTTTGTGATTCATCTAATATTCTTTTTATTTCTTCTACTTTTCGTACATCACCACTAAGTCTAGCTTCTCTTAATTGACTACGTAAAGACTCTTCATTTTTAATAGACTCATTAATAGCTTTACGCATTTCCTCAGCTTGTTCTTTAGAGGATGTATACTCATCTACAGAATTATAAATCATTCCTACAGTAGCAGCAGTACCTATTACTGCTCCAGTAATAGGTAATAGTTTGCCTAAAGTACCACCAACTGCACCTGTACCACCCGGCTTCTTGCTACCAAATAAACCCTCTAATAAACCAGACATACCAGATGAATCTGGATTTGTATTTCTCTCAATCTTCATTAAAAGACCAGTCTGTACAGACTCACCCAAAAAACTACCTACTTTACCAAAAAGACCACCCGCCATTTGAGTGAAGAAAGAAGAATCACCAGTTAAAGATTGTGAGGCACCACTTATAGATTCAGCAGGTAATATACCTGCTACAGCTTTTCCTATTCTAGGAATAAACCCCTCATATTGACCCGCTCTTATATCCTCCATACTAGCTAAACGTCTAGTACGACCTTCATTCATCTGAATATTACTAAATAAAGTAAAATCACCTGCATTAGCTAAACCAGCAGAAGCCTGATTTATTCTACGTCTAACCTCTGCATTAGACTGATATGCCTGTACAGCACCGGCCATACCCTCAGATAAATGAGCAACATCTGTAAATGTACCTGCTAACTGTGCAGCACCTATTAAACTTTGTATATTTTTAGGTACAACAGTTATAGCCCCACCGCCCAATCTAGCTTGCGTTTCTGCTTGTGCGATTGCCCAAGCATCCTCATTAGACCACCCTTGTTGTATAGACCTACGTAAGGCTTCCTGCATAGCTCTGTCTATATCAGAACGACTATACTCACCTGTACGCATTATAGTGGCCATCATCTGTTTATATTCATCTGAACCTAACTGACGGCCAACAAAACCTTTATCTAAAGCATTCTCAGTATCGGATGAAGTTAGTTGTGCCCAACCTCCTGTTAATTCTCTAACATTAGTAGCATCAAATACACTATTCCCTATTTCTCTAATAGTAGAAGGTGCTAACTGAATACCTACAGCTTCTAAACCAGTAATAAATTGCTTATTATTTTCACGAATATATCTAGGGTTCATTCCAGCGGCCATCATATCATTTGTAGCTTTGATGGCTTTATCAACAGAAATATTATACCCTAATAAATCCTCTGTAGCATCCATTGTTCTTCTTGTCATACGGTTTAACTGTACCGCATTAGAAGAACCCATACCCTGCTCTTTTAATAGACGCGTTTGATTATCCCATCTATTAAAAATATCAGAAACACTCTTTGTAAATACACTAAAAAATTTCTTTCCAATATCACTTATTTCACTTAACAACCTAGACTGTACACTAGCTTTATTATTTAGTGCATTTATAGCATTCTCTCTAGCAGTTACTTGAGATTTATTTTCTTCATCAGACTTTTCTACTTGAATACGCTCTTGTTTTTTACTTTGTTCTTCACTTCCTGTTGTACGACCCTGCCTTGCTATAAGATTTAACAGACGTATCATCTCATCTGTTTTATTTAAAGCGCGTTCATCTTTAGCATCTTCTCTTCGTTGTGCTTCCTGTTCAGATGGACTAAAACCTGTTGAATCAGAACAATCACAACTACAATGCAACTCTATATCAGGAAGACTTTTTACTAAATCTTTTAAAGTATCTAATATTTCCCTGTTACTATCTACAAGTTTATTTATAGAATCTTTTGTATCTTTTCTAAAAGATGTAGAATCTTTTTCTGAATCAGGTCTGTCTGTAGATTTACTCGATATTGATTTTTCTATATTTGCTACTGACTTAGATACACCTGATAATAGAGTACGTAAAGACTCTAAACGTACATTTGTAGTATTAGAAGATTTAGCTACTTCACTTAATTTATCTTTAAATTCTCTACCATTAAGTAAAGAATATATATTAGAACTCGTATTTGCTATACGTTCTGCTGGGATCTTTACCTCAGATAAATTTTGTATCTCTACTGGTACGGTATTATATTCTTCAGCCATAATAGTATCTCACTAAAAGAAAATTAAAAATGCCCCAATAGAATAGATAGATCTATCC
>Ga0326514_10000884_pt1 | contig 19778 bp, 18 predicted proteins | sample 3_2548_0518_D_FD_203653 | JGI IMG/M metagenome (GOLD analysis project Ga0326514, IMG submission 203653) | Bovine rumen microbial communities from UC Davis, California, United States - 3_2548_0518 | ecosystem: Host-associated > Mammals > Digestive system > Stomach > Rumen | place: USA... | reverse complement strand
TGCATGTTGCAGCCCATGGCGTAATAGGATTCCACCACTTTCGGGGTGGCTTGCTGGCAGGGGCCGCAATTGACGAAGAAGAAGTCGATGAGCACATACTGGCCGCCGTCGAGGATGTCGAACAGGTGGACTTCAGTGCCGTGGCAGTCCGTAGCCGTGAAGTCGACGGCTTGGTTGAGCGGACATTGCGCTTTCAGGCCAAAACCGAGGGCCAGCGCGAGCAAAAGGGTAACAAGTTTTTTCATGTTTTTAAAAAATTAAAGTGTTAAACGGGACAAAGATAGGGATTTTGTTTGTAAAAGTGCTATTTTTGCGGTTGGAAAATGAAAAAAACTATGAATATCACGGAACAAGATAAAACTTTCATGCGTGAGGCCATCCGATTGGCCGACGAAAGCGTGAAAAACGGGGGTGGTCCCTTCGGGGCTGTCATTGTGAAAGATGGAGAAATCGTCGCTGGCAGTTCCAACAGCGTCACTCGCGACAACGACCCCACCGCCCATGCCGAGGTGAACACCATCCGTCAGGCTTGCCGCAAATTAGGCACCTTCGACCTCTCGGATTGCGTCATCTACACCTCGTGTGAGCCTTGCCCGATGTGCCTCGGTGCCATCTATTGGGCGCATATCAAGCGCATCTACTATGGCAACACGAAAAAGGATGCCGCCGCCATCGACTTCGCCGACGACTTCATTTACAAGGAGTTGGAGCAGCATCAGGAATCGCGCACCGTGCCTGCCATCCCTTTGCTCCGCGACGAAGCCATTCGCACCTTCCGCGCTTGGGAAGCGAAACAGGATAAGGTCGAGTATTGAATCAGTCCCGCAGGGACGACAGAAATTAGGCAGGCGGTGTAAACCCCTGCCAACAAGCAAAAAATCCATATTAATCATATTATTTTGAACCATTTGTTCAAAAAATCGTAATTTTGCCGCCGCAAATCAAAGCCGCACCACCGCTGAGATGAAGACAATGCGTTGACATCGAGGCCTGTGCGGGAATCATAATCATCTGATCCGGAGGACATTCAAATGGAAAGGAGAATAGGCTCAGTCCTTATTTATGTGGGAAACCGTGAAGCCGCGCCACAAGTGAACGCGGTGCTATCCCGTCACGCAGGCATCATCATCTGCCGCCAAGGCTTTCCCCGTGGTAATTACAGCATCATTTCCGTCATTTTCGAAGGCACCACCGATGAGATTGGTTCCCTCACAGGCCAGTTGGGTCGCATCGAAGGCATCGAGGTGAAGTCGGCTTTGCTTAAAACTGCTCATTAAATTCTAAAAATCATAAAGTTATGCAATTTCATCCCGAAAAATGTCGCATCCCCGACGAGCCTAACCGCCCGTTCATCTCCTCGGAAGAGATTTGGGACTACATCAACAACACGAAGAGCACACCTGAACGTGTGCGCGAAATCATCCAGAAGTCGTTGGACAAGAACCGCCTGACGATGGAGGAGACCGCCGTCCTCGTCAACACCACCGACCCCGCATTGGTGGAAGAGATTAAGGAAGGCGCACGTGAACTGAAACGCCGCATCTACGGCAACCGTATCGTGCTGTTTGCCCCCTTGTATGTGGGCAACTACTGCGTGAACAACTGCGTTTATTGCGGTTTCCGTTCCTCGAACAAAGAGCAAATCCGTACCACTTTGACCGATGAGGAACTCATCCGCAACGTGGAGGCTCTCGAAGACGATGGCCAGAAGCGCCTCATCCTCGTCTATGGCGAGTCGCCGAAATACTCGCCCGAGTATATCGCTCACACCGTGAAAGTTACCTACGCCACCAAGAAAGGCAAGGGCAGCATTCGCCGTGTGAACATTAATGCTGCTCCTTTGGATGTGGAGGGCTTCCGCATCGTGAAAGAGGCGGGCATCGGCACCTATCAGATTTTCCAAGAGACCTATTGCCCTGAAATCTACAACGAATATCACCCCGCCAACACCAAAAAAGGCGACTACAACTACCGCTTGACTTCTATGGACCGCGCCCAGCAGGCCGGCATCGACGACAACGGCTTGGGTATTCTTTTCGGCCTTTATGATTGGCGTTATGAGGTGCTGGCCATGATTCGTCACACCAACCACTTGGAGGCTTGCTTCAATGTGGGTCCGCATACGATTTCGTTTCCGCGCATCAAAGACGCATCGGGTCTGAACATCGACAAGAAGTATTTCGTGGATGACGAGACCTTCGAGAAGATTATTGCCATTTTCCGCTTGGCTGTGCCTTACACGGGCATGATTCTCACCGCCCGCGAGGATGCCGCCTTCCGCGCCAAGGCCATCGAATACGGCATCTCGCAAATCGACGGCGGCACCAACCTTCAGATTGGCGACTACAAATACCACCACGAGGAAGAGGAGAAGAACAGCGACAAACAGGAAGACCAAAACCTGCACCGCGAGCAGTTCAAGATTGGCGACGACCGCTCGTTGGGCGACATCATCGACAAGCTCCTCGACCACGACTTCATCCCGAGTTTCTGCACCGCTTGCTACCGTTTGGGTCGCACGGGCGAGCACTTTATGGAATTCAGTGTGCCAGGCTTCATCAAGCGTTACTGCACGCCGAATGCCATCCTCACTTTGAGCGAATACTTGGTGGACTACGCCACGCCTGAAGTCGCTGCCAAGGGCTGGAAGTGCATCGAGAACAATTTCAAGAACGTCGATCCGAAGTTTTTGGACGAGCTGAAGAGCCGTATTGGGCGCATCAAGGCAGGGGAGAGGGACCTTTATTTTTAAGGTTAAGGTCCCTGAGCTTGTCGAAGGGCCGACTCCAATTAAGATTATTAGATAGTGAAAAGCCTCTGCTGAAAAGTGGAGGCTTTATTTGGATCAGCTCAAAAAAGTCAAGAATCGGCTCAAATCTGCGCTGATTTGAAGGGTTTTTCTTATTTTTGTGAGCCGATTTGGAAATGATTATGGACAACAACGACCTCTTAACATATATTCAAGCACATCCCGGACAATCGTCGGGCCAGATTGCCGATGCCTTGGCCGACAAAGCCAGTCTCGCCACCGTGAAACGTGGCATCAATGAGTTGGCGGCGCAGTATTTTGTTTATTCAGAAGGCAAGGCACGGGCGACCAAATATTACGCCTCATCATTATTCGCTCCAGTGGATGTGGACGATTATTTCAGCAAGGAAGTGGATGAGCGGCAAATTCAAACGGGTTACAATTTCGACCTGATTCCCAAGGTGCTGAGTAAAGTGAGCCTGTTCACGAAAGCCGAACTGCTGGAACTGAATGTCTTGCAGCACCAGTTTTTGGAGAACTTCGCTGTACTCACCGAAGAGGAAAGACGGAAGGAGATGGAACGTTTGGGCATTGATCTCAGTTGGAAGTCGTCGCAAATTGAGGGCAACACCTATTCGCTGTTAGAGACTGAACGCTTGCTGAAGGAGAAAAAGACAGCCTCGGGGAAGACCAAGGAAGAGGCCATCATGCTACTCAACCACAAGGATGCGCTTGATTTCATCGTGGCTCATCCCGATTATTTAGAGCAACTTACCATTGCCCATATCGAGGACATCCATAGCCTGCTTGTCAAGGAATTAGGCGTAGACCGAAACATCAGGTCGCGGCGTGTAGGCATCACGGGAACAAATTACAGACCTATCGACAACGAGTTTCAAATCCGAGAGGCTCTTCAGCAAACCTGCGACTTGGTGAACAGTCGCGACAACGTGTTTGAAAAGGCGCTCTTTGTGTTGGTTCTGCTTTCGTATATCCAAGCGTTCAACGATGGCAACAAACGGGTGGCTCGCATCATAAGCAATGCCTTGCTCATCGCCAATGGCTACTGCCCCATCTCGTTCCGGACAGTTGATAGTATCGACTACAAAAAAGCCATGTTGCTGTTCTACGAGCAAAACAACATTTCGGCGTTCAAGAAGATTTTTATCGAGCAATTTCGGTTTGCTGTTGAGACGTATTTCTGATTTGACCTATATAGGAGAATCAGTATGAAAAAAGCCTCAGCACGCTGAGGCTTTTTTCATTAAAGGTTATCCTTAAAATACTGCGTAATCTTCGTAATCAAATGCGCCCTGTCCATGCCGTAGACGTTGTGGTCGTGGCCGGGATAGACGAAATAGTCGAGTTGCTTGCCGTTGTGGATGCAGTTCTCGACGAAGACGAGGCTGTGCTGCCACATTACTACGGGGTCGGTGGTGCAATGGATCATCAGGAGTTTGCCTTCTAATTTGTCGGTCTTGTTTTCGAGGCTGGTCAGCTCGTAGCCTTCGGGATTTTCTTCGGGCGTGTCCATATAGCGTTCGCCGTACATGATTTCGTAATACTTCCAATCCAACACGGGACCGCCTGCCACACTCACTTTGAACACTTCGGGATGGTTGATTTTCAGCGAAGTTGACATGAATCCGCCATAACTCCAGCCATCGCTGCCGATGCGGTTGGCATCGACGTAAGGCAAGGTCTTTAGCCAATTAATGCCCGTCATTTGGTCGCGCATTTCGAGTTGTCCACATTGGCGGTGGATGCACTGCTCAAAGGCCTCGCCACGGTCGGCGGAGCCACGATTATCAAGGGTGAAAACGAGGAAGCCTTCTTGGGCCAAATAATTGAGGTAAATGCCTGCGCCAGCCGTCCAAGTGTCGGTAATGAGTTGGGCGTGAGGGCCGCCATAGACATAGACGATGACGGGATATTTCTTCGAAGCGTCGAAGTTGTAGGGCTTGATGAGTCGTGTGTAAAGGGTTTGTCCGTCGTCGGCCTTCAGCGTGCCAAGTACTGTTTGGCCGATGCAGTAGTCCTTCAGCGGGTTTTCGGCCTCGTGCAAGCGCCTGACAAACTTGCCGTTTTTGTCTTGCAAATCAACATTGTAGGGTACATCGGTGCTGTTGTAGAAGTCGAGGAAATACTTGCCGTCGGCGGAGGGAACCACATCGTGAGTGCCGTGTTCCTTGGTGATTTGGGTCACCTTGCCGCTCTTGAGTTCCATCATGTAGCAGTGGCGTTCCAACGGACTGACTTCGGTGCTGCGGTAGTAGATGTATTTGCTGTTGGGCGAGAAGCCGTTGAAGTCGGTGATGACGAAATTGCCCTTGGTGAGTTGTTGCACCAAACCCTTGCTGATGGTATATAAATAAAGGTGGTAGTAGCCGTCGCGTTGGGCCTTCCAAATGAACTGGTCGGGATTGTTGGGGAGGAAGTATGCTGGACCTTGCGGCTCTACATATTGCTCGTCGCGGTCTTCGAAAATGGTCTGGATGAAGTTGCCCGTAATGGCATCGTATTCATTGAATTTCAAGTGGTTCTGCCCACGATTCAACACGCCGATATAGATGCGCTTGTTGTCGGGGTTCCAAGTGATGGCGGTGAGGTATTGGTCAACGGGTTCGCCTGTTTTGACCACGATTTCCTTGCCCGTGGCGATGTCGTATACATGCAGTGTCACCTGATGGCTCGTCATGCCGGCCATGGGGTATTTGATGGGCTTGGCGGTGGCGATGCGTTCTTGGATGTCGACCAAGGGATAGTCTGTCACCATGCGCTCGTCCATGCTGTAATAGGCGAGGAGCTTGCCGTCGGGCGACCAGAAAATGCCGCCGTCGATGGCGAACTCGTTGCGGTGAACGCTCTGACCCGCAATCACGCCTTCAGGATTTTTGGTGATTTGGATTTGCTTGTCGCCTTTGGCCACATAAAGATTGTTGCCGATGGTGTAGGCCATATTCATGGTAGGCTTGCAAATGGTTTGGTTCTCAGCATCTTGTGGGATAGAGGTCATGGCATTGATGGTCTTTTTCTTGATGTCCATTTTGTTCAAGCAGATGCCATTGTCGCCCAAACTGTAGAAATAGGCTTGGTAGTCGTTGAGCCAAGTCAGTTGGGGGATGCGCGTCAGGTCGTTGACACTTTCGCCTTTTGTGAAGGCGTTCAGCTCGTCCAAGGTCAGGAAGGTGGTTTCCTTTTTCGAGGTCGGGTTCATCGTGACGATTTCCTTGTCTTTCACCTGCATAAGGATGTCGGTGTTGCCCACCCATTTCAGTTGGTTGGGGCGTTGGGCGTAAACGCTGCGGTTGTTGTAGGAAGCGTCCTCGGGGGTGAACAACTTCTTTTCTTGCGCCGAGGCTGGCAAAGCGAATGTCGCGAGGACGGCCAGCGATAAGAGGGTCAGGATTTTCTTCATTTTCGTTCAAATTGATATTTTACTTCGTTGATTTTTCGATTTGGCGACAAAAATAGGGATAATTTCAATACCTTTGCCCAAAATTTGACATCCTATGAAAAAGCGCAAAGTCCCGCATACTTTTGTCATCGTTTTCTTTATCATCGTCGTCGCGGCGGTGCTCACTTGGATTATCCCGCCGGGGAAATATGTGCAGGAGCAAGTCGGTGGCGAAACGGTGATGAAATTCTATTACGCGAATCAACTGCCGGAGGCAGTTGGCGACAATGGGTTTCACCCCGAACCGCAGACTTGGCAGGTGTTTTCGGCGTTCTACAAGGGCTTTGTCAAGCAGGCCAACATCATCGTGTTCATATTAATCATAGGCGGTGCCTTTTGGATTATGAACAAGAGCCGCGCCATAGATATGGGCATCCTTTCCTTCCTGAAATTCACCAAACGTCTCGAACGCAGCGCATTAATGCGGAGAATCGGGGTGAACAACATCGTCATCATTTTGGTGATGCTGCTGTTCAGTCTTTTCGGAAGCGTGTTCGGAATGAGCGAGGAAACCATTGCCTTCACGCTGATAATCATTCCGTTGGCCGTTTCGATGGGATACGACAGCATTGTGGGCCTCTGTATGGTGTATGTGGCAGCGCACATCGGTTTTTCGGGTGCTATGCTCAACCCGTTCACCATCGGCATCGCGCAAGGAATTGCTGACATTCCATTGTTTACGGGCATCGGCTACCGCGCCGTTTGTTGGGCCATCCTGACTATAGTGGGCATTGTGTTTGTGTTGCTCTATGCCCGAAAAGTGAAAAAGAATCCGCAGTCGTCCATCATGTACGAGGACGATGCCTATTGGCGCAAAATGGCCGAAGTGCCCGAAGAAGAAATGGAACGCCACACGCCGCGCAAGGCTTGGTTCGTTTTCGCCTTCCTGACGGCGGTATTAATAACATTCTCAATTCTTTATCCGCAAACCACCCTCAAAATCGGCAACAGCGAGACCACTTTGCCTTTGCTGCCCATCGGGACGGCTGTGTTCGTGCTTTTGAGCCTCGTCACCTTGCGGAAAACGGTGCATTATTTTGTGCTCACGTTGCTTTTCGCGACGGTTTATTTCTTGGTGATTGGCGTGTTGGGCTACGAGTGGTACATCATGGAAATCGCGTCGCTGTTTTTGGTTTTGGGCATTGCCAGCGGTTTGGCCGTTGATAAAACTGCCAGCGACATCGCGAAACTGTTCCTCGAAGGTATGGGCGACATCCTTTCGGCGGCGGTCATCGTGGGCTTGGCGGGCGGCATCGTCATCATTTTGCAGGACGGCGGCATCATCGACACGATTCTTTACGGCCTCTCCCGCTCAATGAGCGACATGGGCAAAATCGCCTCGGCGGAAATCATGTACGGCATCCAAACCTTGATTAACATCGTGATTCCCAGCGGTTCGGCCAAAGCCGCCATCACCATGCCCATCATGGCTCCCTTCAGCGACCTGATTGGCATTTCGCGCCAAGCCACGGTGGTGGCCTTCCAGTTTGGCGACGGCTTTACCAACATGATTACGCCCACCAGCGGCGTTTTGATGGCCGCACTCGGCGTGGCCCGCATCCCGTGGGACAAATGGGTGCGTTTCATCTGGAAATTCATCCTCGTTTTGGTCATCCTCGGCGGCATCTTGCTGATTCCCACGGTGACGATGGAGTTGGCTGGGTTTTGAAAGTATGGAGTGGTAGATTAATCGGTTAATCTGTTCAAAAACTCGGCGGCGGTCATAAAGGGCAAGTCGCAGAATTCGGCATAATCTTTCCCGTTGTTTGTAATAATGACATCGCAGCCATTGGCTTTGGCGCATTGGTATTGCAACATATCCTCGAAATCGTTTACAGGATTGGCAATGGCAATGTTGACATCGTCGGGCATCAGCGGCAACATGGGTACTGTTTCTGCCAACAGTGACAGTAATTGATAGCGCCGCTCTTTGGACTCTTTACGCAAAACATAAGCAATGTTGGCATAAGACAATGTGCAGGCACAAATTGAGTATTGGCCTTTGAATGCACCTTCCAAAATGTTTGCGGCATTGCCGAAACCTTCACGATTTTGAACGAGGTCGAGCAGAATGTTTGTGTCAAGAAATACGTGCTTCATCTCAGGTGCTTTTCTATAATGTAAAATGTCCGTTCGTCCATGTCTTCTGCTGACAAATGCAGTTTTGTAGCTTCTTCGCGCTGTTTGTCGGTCAGGCGATTCCACGCTTCTTGACGGTTCCATTGAGGAGCTGCTGCAATGTGTATGCGCAACCATTTTAGTTTTGGCGATATGGGAATCGCTTTGTATGTTTTTTTCGCAGTGTCTTCCTTTGCCTCTTCGGAAACCTTCTCCACTGGCTCGGAGAGCTTTCCCACTAACCATTCGCGCTCGCTTTGCGAGAGCATCAGCCCTTGCAGGTAGTTCCAAAGATTGTTCAGTGCAAATGTCGTCATAACCCCAAAAATTTGTTTCCGACCGCAAAAGTAACAATATTCTCCAGACAGCAACGGTTTTCCGGCAGATTTTTGGAAGATTTGTTTCTTTTTCCTCTACCCAAAAGAAATTTTGTCTATTTTTGCCCCTGCCATTCCGGGAGAAATCGGAGTGGCCAGAGAAAGCGCATTCTTCGCTTTGTTCCTTGGCAATGAATCTGGACAATTCAATGAAAATCAAGGGAGATTGAGAAGCAAGTGCTTTCGCTGTTTAGTTATGGTATTTGATTTACCTGACTGACTTGAACAGCGGAGCATTGCATCTATCCGAATTTTGATTTTCATGGGAGTCCAGACCCAATTGCCTGAAATAAGGATAAGTTTGGGAGGCTCCGCTCTGTAGTCGTTTCTAAAATTGCCCGATTGAGCCAAAGGGCAAAAACGGTTTCAAATCATGCGAAACAATAAGACAAAGAAGAAACTGAAAATGTTGGCAATGGTAATGGCATTGTCTATTCCGATGGCAGCAACCGCCCAAGGCGGTTTGTTCCAACGCGGCGATGAACCTGCTGGACCACGAAACAGCGGCGCGGCAGCCTTGACCAACCAAGGCTTTGGCAATCCCTTGGATGGAAGCAATGTCACCAACCAGACTTTCGGCAATCCGACCGATGGCGTGAACGTCACCAACCAGACCTTTGGTGCACCACTTGGAAGCGGATTAATATTTCTGCTTATGGCAAGTACAGGTTATGTTGTGTCGAAATCAAACAAAAGAAACAACAAAAGTAAAAAGGAGAATATAAAATGAAAAAAATCAGCATGATTCTGATGGCTTTTGCATTGGCCATAACGATGTCGCAATGCAAGAAAAACGAAGGACAACCGATTTCCAACGATGAGATAGTAACCATTACTGTTGATGTGACCAAAAACAATGGCTCAAGGGTGGTGGTGAATTCCTCTACAGGCACGGTCGATTTTGAGAGTGGCGACAAGATTTATGTGGGTAGCGGTGGCAAATATGTCGGATTCCTGACCCACAATGGTACCAACTTTAGCGGCAACATCACCAACCCGACGGAAAACCAACCTTTGCAGTTCTATTTCCTTGGAAATGTGACCCCATCCGAAACACTTTCCGCTGGCACAACGGAAGAATGTTCTGTGATTATCAGTGACCAAACGGAGCATTTGCCTGTGATTTCATGCGCAGCCTCTAATGAGGGCTATGTTTCGGGTGTAACTGCCTATTCTGCCCATTTGCTGAACAAGTGCGCTTTGGTAAAATTCAATGTGACCACGCCTTCAAATGCTGCCATTTGCATTACTGGGATGAAAAATAAGGTGACAGTGAATTTCGTAAATAATTCTTTGACACCTTCTCAAGACGGTGAAGGCGTGATTATGTTACCAGCGGGAAGTGGCGAGAATGTTGAAAAGTGGGCGATTTTGCTTCCGCAAGAGGCTTTGGAAGAAGGTGAAGATGGTTCGATTTATTCTGAAGATGGAGTTTATACAGGAGCACGTCCTACAATTTCGACTATTGCTGATAATGGATATTTTCCACAAGGAATAGGTTTTGAGGTTAGCAATGCTGTTGCTTCTGATATACCAATTGGAGCAATTAACGGGTTGTTTACCATAAATGCCAATGGTGACCAAGTGTATTTCTCAAAAGGTAATTTGCAATATATTGGGAGTGCAAGTAACCCTTATTGGAAATTTGCTGAACACCAGTGGGATTATCTTGGTACAACAACTGGACAGAACAGTGAGTTTCAGGATGTAGACAGAGATTTATTTGGCTGGGGTACAAGCGGCTACATTCATGAACATAGTGCTTTCTGTTACCAACCGTGGAGCACGAGTACAAACGGGAATGATTGCTCTCCTTCGCAAATAGTACAAGGTTATAATTATTTCTTGAGCGGTCAAGGTGATTGGGGATATAATGCCATTTACAATGGGGGCAATACTGAAAATATCGGTTGGAGAACTTTAACACAAGATGAATGGAATTATGTACTTAGCACACATGTATCAGCCGTGGTGAATGGGATAAATGGTTTAGTTTTACTTCCAGACGATTGGAATCCTTCAATTTATGCATTAAATGGCTATAATGAATTACCTTTTCATTTCGATAGTAACATAATTACCGAAAATGATTGGATAACAATTCTTGAAGCAAATGGTGCGGTTTTCCTTCCTGCTGCAGGGCAACGTGTTGGATGCACTGTTAGTAATGTTGGATATGCCTGTAATTATTGGACTGCATTGTACCGTTTTCCTTATGGAGATTTTGGACCTGTTGGATTGAGAATCTCAAATAATTTTATATCCACAACAATAATGTCAGCAACCTATGGTTATTCTGTGCGTTTAGTGAAAGATTTTAATTAAACATAGTAACACAACACAATGAATGGCGATGGTTTCAAGAGGTAATAATATGTTTCAACAAAAAGTGAAAAATGAAGCGGAAGCATTAAAAAAACTGCTCAACTTTGTTCCTAAAGAATTAGAAGAATTACGAGGAGAAATGGAATCTTACGCAGATTCTCAAAAAGTAGAATATGAGGATTGGGATGAGGATTTGCAAAAGTATGTCACTAAAATATGGCAGCCAACCGTAGATACAACCATTATTGATGAAATGAAAGATGTGTTTTACACCTCAATAGTTGGAAGAATCTATTCTATGGCAGAAGATGGACTAAAAGCTTTGTCAGGCATAGCAAGTAAGCCAAAAACGCCTAAAGGTCTTCCAGCAATGAATGATTTGGATTTGTATTACCAAGAAATCATAAACAAGAGAACTCTCTCATTGCCATCAATAGAGGTATTTTGGCCAGATAAAAGTAATTTTCATCATTTGAGAAAAGAAATAACACATAAAGGGAAATGCCATTTGTCTGAATCAGAGGTAAATACACTTATACCAAATATAGAGAATGTTCTGAAAATGTTGTTATCCATTGAAGAACAGATAAGAACTACAAAGCTATAATAACACTCCGAATTTGCAATGCTGAAGCCCTGAATATCAGCATTTACAATGCGCAAATGAATAATACGGCTGCCGTGGTACGATAACCCTACAGCCCGGGCGAGATGGTGTAGGGCTGTCACACCGTGGCAGCCGTATGTTCGGTCATATCTATTGCCATTCTGAAAGACACGGATTCACCCGTTTCCGCCTCGTGTTTTCCGTCAGCGGGGACGCTGACGGCGACGATGACGCGCCTTTTGCCTTCATCAGCAATGGCAGCATCATCGTTTCGGATGCCAATGCCGATGCCACGCTGCAAATCGTGGATATGACGGGGCATATCATTGTTAGTGTGGATGTTGCACGCAACATTTCCACCAATGGAATGGCCCAAGGCGTGTACGTTTTGCGGCTCATCAAAGGCGATGAAGTGAAGACGCAGCGGATTGTCGTCGAATAATATCCATCTTGAACTTGCAATTGAAATACGGCGCCGGAAGATTTCGGTGCCGTTTTTTGATGGTCGTCGTGATGATGGTAATGCTGGATCTTAAATTTCCTCCATTGGAAAAATAAGCGGATAAAAACCGCTTATTTGGAAAAGTAGTTTTAAATATTTGTATATCAAATAAATATAATGGAAAAATAAAAATAGAATTGGGTTTTTATTCATCTATTTTTATTAAATTTACTGAATTTGGCAAAATAAGAGAAATTATTATTCTTATTTTTCCAAAAAGATGTATCTTTGCGGCGTAAAACAAAAATGAAAAGCGATGGTAATAGATGAACTTGTTGAAAAACAGATGATTTCCCGAATGAGGCTTGACAACCCTTGGTGGTCGAGTGGGGTTATTCGCGAAGATTTCAAGGCATTGATGCCGAGGGCTTATCTTGACAGTTTCCATTCGATGGTGAGCAATATGGGTGTCAAAAGGGCTTTTATCCTGATGGGACCGCGCCGTGTCGGGAAGACGGTGATGATTTATCATTCCATACAACGCTTTATTAATGAGGGTGTTTCGCCACAAAACCTCGTTTATCTTTCTGTGGAAACGCCTATTTACAATGGAATTTCCCTCGAACAACTGATGAACATTGCGCTCAAGGCCGTTGGGAAGGCGTTTTCGTCCGAAGAGCGGTATTATGTCTTTTTCGACGAGGTGCAATACCTGAAAGATTGGGAGATTCACCTCAAATCGTTGGTCGATGCGTTTCCCAACGTGCGTTTTGTGGCCTCGGGTAGTGCGGCGGCGGCATTGAAGAAAAAGAGCATAGAGAGCGGTGCCGGACGCTTCACCGATTTCCATCTGCCTCCGCTGTTGTTCTACGAATACCTTCAACTGCACCATCAGGAGCATCTGATTAAGGAAAGCGAAGTCAATTGGAACGGGCAGCCTACTCCTGTCCTTGAATCGACTGACATTCAGCGACTCAACGAATTGTTTGTCGACTACATCAACTACGGAGGCTATCCCGAAGTGGCCTTCAACACGGAAATTCAAGCCGACCCAGGGCAATACATCCGTCACGACATCATTGACAAGGTGCTGATGCGCGACTTGCCCATTCTGTATGGCATTACCGACGTGCAGGAACTGAATTCCATGTTCACGATGATTGCCTATCTGTCGGGCAACCAGTTCTCGTTTGAGAGCCTCGCGCAAAACACGGGCGTGAAGAAGGACACGCTGCGAAAATACCTTGAGTATTTGGAGGCGGCGTTCCTCATCAAGACCATCCACCGCACCGACAACACCGCCAAACGCTACCAGCGCGAGCGCAATTTCAAGATTTACCTGACCAATCCTTCGTTGCGTTGCGCCCTTTTTCAGCCAATCACTACAGCCGATGCAGAGATTGGCGAGATGGTGGAGACTGCCGTCATCGCGCAGTGGGTGCCTCGTCTGAGCGACGATGTCAGTTACGCCAACTGGCGCATCGGGAAGAAGGAGATGGGCGAGGTGGACATTGTGGGCATCAATGCGGCACGACAAAAACCCGATTGGGCCGTTGAAGTCAAGTGGAGCGACCGCTATTTTGAGAATCCCAACGAACTATCCTCGTTGAAAACCTATATGGAAACCAACCACTTGACGCAGGCTTTGGTAACCACGATGACCCAAAGCGGTTTGGTTGGCCAAAGTTGGGGCAATCTGCAGTTTATGCCAGCGGCTTGCTATGCCTATCTTGTCGGACGGAACACGCTGAAACGGGTTAAAAGCAGGGTGGGGTTCTAATCATTAACACAATGGTAACTATGAAGAAATATTCGCTAATATTTGTTCTTTCTTGCTTCTTATTCGCTTGTAATGAGCAAGTTGAGAAGGAACAATGGAACTTGGTTATGACCCAACCCGCCCAAATCTGGGAGGAATGTTTCCCTCTGGGCAACGGACATCTCGGAATGATGCCCGATGGCGGCATTGAAAAGGAAACCATTGTGCTGAACGACATTACTTTATGGAGCGGCGCACCGAGCGACGACAGCAACCCCAAGGCCTTGCAATCGTTGTCCGAAATCCAAAGGCTGTTGAAAGAAGGCAAGAACGACGAAGCCCAAAACCTGATGTACGAGACTTTTGTCTGCGGCGGCGCGGGTTCGGGCCACGGACAAGGCGCCAAAGTGCCGTTTGGCTGCTATCAAACTTTGGGCAATATGACGATTGCATACCATTATCCCAATGATGACTCCGTAACAAACTATAAACGAACACTTTGCCTCAACGATGCCATCCACAGAGTTTCTTTTGAGAAAGGCGGCCAACGCTACGAGCGTGAGGCTTTCATTTCCCGTGTGGATGATGTGGCGGTTATTCGTTTGTCAGGTGCTGCTTCGTTCTCTATTAATTTGTCCCGCCCCGAAAAAGCCGAAGTCTTCACCGATGCAGACGGTATCGTCATGCGCGGCCAATTGGACAGCCGTGTTGAAGGCGTGGAAGGAATGAAGTATTACGCTAAGGCACAGTCGGTTACAGATAATAATGAAACGATTATCTACTTTTGTGCCGCCACCGATTATATGTGCAACAATCCTGAAACGTATGTCAATGAACACCTGCAAAAGGCCATCGAAAAAGGGTATGATGCCGTGAAAAACGACCATTTGAAAACTCACCACGAACTATTTGACCGCGTGGAGTTGCAGATTGGAGAACCTAAAGAAAACCAAGACCTTACTTTGGAAGACCATTGGAAAGACTTCCTCGTGAACGACGACCCTTGGCTGCCCGTGTGTTATTTCCATTTCGGGCGTTATTTGCTCATTAGTTCCACGCGCGAGGACTTGTTGCCGCCCAACCTGCAAGGGCTTTGGGCCAACACTATCCAGACCCCTTGGAACGGCGACTACCACCTTAATATTAATGTGGAGATGAACCACTGGCCGTGCGAGATCTGCAACCTTTCGGAACTGCATTTGCCCTTAATCCGTTTCGCCGAAGGGCTGATGCCGTCGGGGAGCAAAACCGCCCGCGACTTTTACGGAGCGCGAGGCTGGACGGCGCATGTGGTGTGCAATCCGTGGGGCTTCACCGCGCCGGGCGAGCATCCCTCGTGGGGCGCGACCAACACGGGCGGGGCTTGGTTGGCTTTGCACGCTTGGCAGCATTATGAATTTACCCAAGATATTGATTTTCTGCGAGAAGCCTATCCATTAATGAAAGAAGCCGCTCTCTTCTTCCTTGATGCGATGATAGAGGAACCCGAACACGGCTGGCTCGTCATCGCCCCGACCACTTCGCCCGAAAACGCCTTCTATCTCAATGATAGCACTCCTGTCAGTGTGTGTATGGGCAGCACGATGGATGTGCAGATTGTCAGTGAGTTGTATGATGCGGTTTGTCAGTCGGCGGGCATTTTAGGAGTCGACGATTCTATCGTCGAGAACCTACACATTGCAAAATCCCATTTTCCGCCGATGCAGGTCAGCGAGGAGGGGTATTTGCAGGAATGGCTGAAGGATTACAAGGAAGTGGAGCCGCAGCACAGGCATGTTTCGCATCTTTTTGGACTGTATCCCGGCACGATGCTTACCCAATCGAAAACGCCGGAATTAATGGATGCTTGCCGTGAGACCTTGCGCCGCCGTGGCGACGAAGGCACAGGCTGGTCGCGGGCATGGAAAATCTGTTTTTGGGCACGCCTCGGCGATGGCGACCATGCTTATCAACTCTTGAGAAATCTATTGGAACCCGCCATCCGACCTGACGGCAAGCATCGTGCAGGCACTTATCCCAACCTCTTTTGTGCCCATCCGCCTTTCCAAATCGACGGTAATTTCGGCGGCACGGCTGGCATCGCCGAGATGCTGTTGCAAAGCCATGACGGAGAAATCAATTTGCTCCCCGCTTTGCCTTCGGTATGGAAGAATGGCCATTTCAAAGGGCTTTGCACCCGAGGCAATAAGGTGGTGGAATGTACTTGGAAAGATGGGGAAGTCAGGCGGTATAAAGTGACTTCGCGGTGAGTATGCTCACTTTTTCGGTCCGCACTGTTTCACGAGCCACATAATGTACTGGTCGGAAACGTTGTCGATTTCGTTCTTGTCATAAATAGTTAGCAAGGTCACATTGGCATCATCGCTTACCAGCACATTCAGGGTCAGTATGCGAGCGCCACCGCTTTTGCCCTTGCCTTTTGAACTGATGGCCATGCGAATCTTACGCACGCCGCCGCCCAAGTCATCGCCTTGGACGGGATTCTCTAACAGACTTTTTTTAAGGGCTTTGTAGTCTTCACCTAAAGACTTGTACTTTTTGGAGAGCCGTTTTAATTGACGCAAAAACTCCACAGAAGGGATAAGTGTTACTTTCATAAGATTCCTTCTTTTTGAAGTTCTTCTTCAAACTCTTCCAGAGTCATCATCTTAATCTCCCCGCGTTTGGCGCGTTCCACTTCGTCGAATGCCCGTGTCAGCGTTTCCTTCACATACGCTTTCTGTTTCGCGGTTTTGGCGTCGTCGGCAGTTGGCTCAATGAGTTTGTCAGCCAACCATTCGCGGTCTTTCTTGGAGAGTTTCAGCCCTTGTAAATAGTTCCAAAGGTTGTTCAATGCAACTGTAGTCATACGCTTTCCCTTTCTTTTTCTCGCCGCAAAAATACCAATATTCTCCAAATGGAAACGGCATTTCTGGCAGATTTGTGAAAGATTTGTTTCTTTTTCCTCCACCCAAAAGAAATTATACCTATTTTTGCAACGCCTTTCCGGGAGAAATCGGAACGGCCAGAGAAAGCGCATTCTTCGCTTTGTTCCTCACCAGTGAACCTAGACACTTCACTAAAATAACAATAGTTAAAAGGAGGATGGAAGATGGTGCTTTCACTGTTTTGTTCGTGTATTCATGCACTTACATAAACAGTGGAGCAGACCATTATTCGATATTTCTTTTTTAACGGGAAGTCTAGGCCCAACTGGTGGAAATAAGGATAAGTTTGGGAGGCTCCGCTCTGTAGCTGTTTTCAAAATGCCCATTTGAGCCGTTGGATAGACAAAAAAAGATTGAATCATGGAAACTATTGGGAAATCCCGAATGAGAATTAAAATGCCGATTTTAGCGATAGCGGCAGGGTTGCTTTTATCTACAAGTCTTTCCGCTCAAGAACAAGGAGGATTATTCAGTAGAGGGAACACTGCTGATTTTACAGAAAGAGGATTGATGAACAGAAGTGGAGTTTCTGGCGGACTAAATAATCAGGCTTTCGGTCAAGATGTGCCTCTTGGAAGCGGATTGCTCATTTTATTTGGAGCAGCTGTAGGTTATGCAATCATCAAGAAAAAGGAGGACTGATAATGAAGAGACTTGGATTTATCCTTATGGCTTGTGCTTTGATAATGGGAACAGCACAATGTAAGAAAAACGACGTAGCAAACAAGTCTGAAGATGATGGCAAATTTGTTTTCATCACACTTAATGTTGGTGGCACTAGAGCAAATGTCGTTCCTGAAGATGAAATTGCCCCAGTTTATTATGAGGAAGGCGATATGATTCATGTGGTCAGTGATGGAAAATATATCGGAACGCTGACTTACAACGGCACTAATTTCGGTGGAGATATCACAAATCCAACAGAAGGTCAACCTTTGCATTTCTATTTCCTTGGGAATGTTACCCCAACGGAATCGTTAGTGGTTGGGGAAACATCGACTTGTTCTGTAATCATCAGTGACCAGGCAACATGCCACCCCGTGATTTCGTATGCACCATCCAATCAAAACTATAGTGTAGGCACGACCAACTATACTGCAACTTTGTTGAATAAGTGTGCCTTGGTGAAATTTAATGTGACTACGATTTCTGAAGCAGCCACTTGCATCACTGGAATGAACAACAAAGTAACGGTTGATTTTGAGACCAATGATTTTGATTACAACCAAGAAGGTGATGGAGTTATCACACTTTCTGCTGGAGAGGGTGAGAAATGGGCCATTCTTTTGCCTCAAGATGAAATGAGCCAAACGGAAGCCTATTCTGTTGATGGGATTTACACAGGCACATGTGCCTCTATTCCTATCATTGCCGAAAATGATTATCTGGTAAATGACATTGCCGTGACTATTAGTCTTCCTATGGGAGCAATCAATGGCTTGTTTACTATTCATGCAAGTGGTATTCAAGTATATTTCTCAAAAGGCAATTTACAATACCAAGCTTCTACCAATACTTGGCGTTTTGCAGAAAACCAATGGGATTATGTGGGTACACAAACACCAGATTATTTAGGCAATGCTGGAGGTACTGTCATTGGTAGTGACAATGCCAATATTTCCCCAACCTACGACGGATGGATAGACCTTTTTGGTTGGGGCACGAGCGGTTATAACCATGGGGCAATCTGCTATCAACCCTTTAGCACAATTGATAGTGATAGCAACTATTATGCTTATGGCAATGGCCAAAGTAATTTGAACAATCAAACAGGTCAGGCCGACTGGGGATACAATGCCATCACTAATGGAGGCAACGAAGAACATTTATGGTTCACGTTGTCCAGAAATTCATGGCAATATTTATTCAACACTCGTAATACCACGAGCGGCATTCGTTGGGCGAAGGGCACGGTGAATGGAGTGAATGGTATCATCCTTTTGCCCGATGATTGGAATGCTTCAACATACATGTTGAATGACCCCAACGGTGGGGATAACTATGGCAGCAACACTATTACTACCGAGGATTGGGTCAATGTGTTTGAGGCTAACGGAGCTGTCTTTTTGCCAGCTGCGGGTTCCCGCAATGGAACTTCGGTTCGTGGCGCGGGATACTACGGCAGCTACTGGTCGGCCTCGTGCGGTGTCTATAGTGGTGCGTATTTCGTTGAAGTCGACCCAGTGGAGATGGGACACCATTGTGAAATTCCCTACACGAATCGAGGCATGGGAGGATCGGTACGTCTAATTCAATATTCAAACTAATGATGAATATATTGTCATGAGAAGCTATAAAAAAGTCGCCTCCATTTTGCCTTTAAATGCGCAAGGATCAAGTTATTTGAATGGTGACAAGTTGTATTTACATGACATTACACGAGTATCGGATGCTGACGGAGATGTTGTGTTATACAGTAAAAACTATGAGGAGATTTTTGGCATCAAGAGAAAACTCTCAAAAGATGTTGATAAGAGATTGGCCATTGTCAAAATCTCGGCAAATGGGAAATCCATACATAGAGCTTTCAAGTCTGTTGCAGGGATGACAAATAATTATGCTGGATTGACTACCAATTCACTTCGATTGCTTAATGACAGCACAGGGAAAGACCCTGTTGAAGTGGAATTATCACCAGGTAGTCGATTGCCATTCTATTGGTATCATCCTGACAATGCCATCCGCATTTCAATAAAATTGGGACTTTTAAGTGTAATTTTAGGAGTGCTTTCAATTGTGATTTCTGTGTTATCTTAACCCGTTCTTCCGAATTTGCAATCACGAGCGGTCGAAAGACATGCAAAAGTATCAAAAAGACATAATAAGTGATAAACAATACAGCCGATTAATACTAAAATTTGGATCATGCCGTTGAAAGGGAAAAGCCAACAGCATGATATTAGATAAGATTAAGCTACATGCGCCAGAAATGGTGCGGATGATACCAGACGAGGAGCTCTCAAGACTTGCAAGGGAGACTCATGTGGACTATTACAGCAAAGTGCTGAGCGGGGAAC
>Ga0326514_10000883_pt1 | contig 19780 bp, 28 predicted proteins | sample 3_2548_0518_D_FD_203653 | JGI IMG/M metagenome (GOLD analysis project Ga0326514, IMG submission 203653) | Bovine rumen microbial communities from UC Davis, California, United States - 3_2548_0518 | ecosystem: Host-associated > Mammals > Digestive system > Stomach > Rumen | place: USA... | reverse complement strand
GAAAAACCCAAAAAAACCTCTCTCGTGTGCGCGCGCGTGAAGGGGGGTCAAGGACGGTGATTTGATGGGAGATGTGCCGAATTCTGAAATTTTGATAAACGATAAAGCGATCAAGGCGGAGATGTCAAAGCTTAGGAAGATTTTCAAAAAGCACTTTGCGGAGAAAAACGAAAAGGGCAAGTTGGTCAACACCGATCGCGGTGATCTGCTCGACAGGCTGATTTTTGAAGCGGCATTCTGCCGAACCGTCCTCGCCGAAGCACAGCGGCTGATAAAAAATCAAGGCTTGGAGACCACCACCGTCAACGCGTCTCAAAAATTTCAAAAGGCTGTGCCGGCTGTCGGCATCTACTCAGATTATCTCAGGACCTACACCAAGGTGATCGACATGCTGATTTCTTATATCCCGGACAAAAAGGACAAAAAGGAGTCAAGGCTTGCCGCCTTGTTTTTAAGTGACTGACTACATCCACGAGTATTACAAGCAGATCCAGCGCAAGCAGGTTGTTGTAGGTAAGTGGATACGGAAGATTTTTGAAATCATCATTGACGGTCTGAACGCGGGGATTTGGTTTTATAACGAGAAAAAAGCGCAGCGTGCGATAACCTTCATCGAGGAGTTTGTCCATCACAGCAAAGGACGAAACGACCTGCTAAAGCTGGAGCTTTGGCAAAAAGCTATCGTGTGCTGCATTTTCGGCATCGTTGAAGCGTCGGGCTTCCGGCAATTCCGCGAGGTGTTTATCGTTGTCGCCAGAAAAAACGGCAAGACGCTCTTTGCGGCGGCGATCGCTGAATATATGGCTTATTGTGACAGAGAATACGGCGCAGAAATCTACTGCCTTGCCCCGAAGCTCGATCAGGCGGAGCTGGTGTTCAACTCGTTCTACACCTCCGTGCAGCAGGAGGAAGAGCTTGCCGAGCTCACCAAGAAGCGCAAAAAGGATCTCTTTATTGCCGACTTCAACACAACGATCGCCAAGCTTGCCTTTAACAGCAAAAAGTCCGACGGCTTTAACCCGCATTTGACCGTGTGCGACGAGCTCGCCGCATGGCAGGGCGGCTCCGGCTTGAAGCAGTACGAGGTCATGAAATCGGCGCTTGGATCCCGAAACCAGCCGCTGATTCTCTCTATCAGCACAGCAGGCTATGTCACCGACGGCATCTATGCCGAGCTCTTCGCGCGGTCAACGCGCTTTATGAAAAACAAGCTCGGTCAGGGCGAAATGCGGTTGCTGCCGTTTTTGTTTATCATCGACGATGTGTCCAAATGGGACGACATCGAAGAACTGAAAAAAGCAAATCCGAATCTCGGCATATCGGTCAAAGAAGATTACTACCTTGAAGAAATCAAGATCGCACGCGACTCGGAATCCAGAAAAGCGGAGTTCCTGTGCAAGTACTGCAACATCATGCAGAACAGCTCCATTGCGTGGCTTGATTTTGAAGCGGTGGACGCGGCGAGCGGCGAGCACTTTGATCTCAGCGATTTCTACGGCTGCTACTGTGTGGCAGGAATCGACCTATCACGCACCACCGACCTGACAGCGGCGTCTTTCGTGATCGAGAAAAAAGGAGAATTTTACATCATCACAAAATTCTTTATGCCTGCCGACAGTTTCAAAAAAGCGTGCGAAACCGAGCCGGAAGTCAAATATGAAATTCACAAGAAAAAGAACCGCATTATGATTTCCGGAGACCACTATGTTGATTACCGCGACGTCTTCAACTGGATCCTCTCAGCGCTCAAAACCTTCCGCTTAAAACCGCTGTGGATCGGCTATGACCGCTACAGCGCACAATATCTCATTCAGGATCTGGACGAGGCAGGCTTCCACACCGACGACGTTTTCCAAGGGACAAACCTCTCCCCAATTATGGACGAATTCGAGGGCTTGCTGAAGGATGGAAAAATCCATATTGGCGACAATGAGCTGCTCAAAAAGCAGTTGCTCGACGTTGCCGCCAAGTATAACGACGTCAATGAACGCAAAAAGCCTGTCAAGCTCGAAAGCCGGCTGCACATTGACGGTCCCGTGTCGGTGTTTGACGCCTTCACGGTTCGCAGTAAATATTACAAGTCGATCGGAAAAATGCTGCAAAATGCAAAGGTGGCATAAATGAACATTATACAAAAGCTTTTTCGGCGCTCCAAGAGCGCGTATATCTCATTCAACAACGGTGAAAGCGGCAGCGCCTATCAGACGACCGAGGAATTGTTAAATGAGGTCGCCGACCGCATCGCGACTCAAGCTTCCAAGCTGACGCCGCAGGTCATCCGCAAGGACGACAAGGGCATTATGATCAAAAACGACCGTCTCGCCAAGCTGCTTGCCCTTCGCCCCTGCCGAGAGTTAAACACCGTTGACTGGTTGTATAAGATCGTACACAGAGCCGTCCGAACGGGAGATAGTTTTGCAATTATTATGTACAACAAGGATTTTACCGAAATCGAAGAAATCCCCGTTGTAACGTGTACGAGCTACACGATCTACGAGGATAACGGTTATCTGCTGTTCCGGTACACGTGGGCATATGACGGCAAGCAATACACCGTCCCCTATGACGTTGTGATCCACCTGAAAGACCGCCCCACAGACAAGCGGTTTTTCGGCACAAATGCCGAAGATGATTTGAGGGCTTCGGTGGACATGCTGAACACCACCTATGACGGCATCAAAAACGTTGTCAAAAATTCGGCGTCGCTGCGCGGTTACATGAAATACAACAACTGGATCGACGACGAGGATTTAAAGGCAAAGGTATCTGAATTCCAAAAAGCATACATGAGCGCCACCAACGAAGGCGGTATTGCAGGCATCGGCAGCGAATGGGAGTTCAAAGAACTGACGCAAACGCCGAAGCAGATCCCGACCTCACAGCTGAATTTCTTCAAGGAGAACATCCGCGATTATTTTGGCATAAGCGCCGACATCATTAAAGGCGACTATGACGAAGCCAAATGGAACGCGTTCTACGAGAGCAAGATCGAAGTGATCGCCATGAAGCTGTCCATGGAATTTACCTACAAGATGTTCACCGAGCGCCAGCGCGGCTTTGGCAACCGCATTAAGTTTGTTGCCGACCGCCTGCAATACGCGACGGCGACCGCGCGGTTGACGATCGCGACAGCACTGTTTGACCGAGGCGGTATCACGCTGAACCGCATGCTTGAGATCATGGACGAGCCGACGCTCGGCGAAGAGGGCGAGGTCAGAATGGTATCGCTCAACTACGTCAAGGTGACAGATCAGAGCCTATATCAAACGGGAAAGGATGATTGAATTGCCGCAAATCAAGAATAACGTCAACGAAATTATCAAAATCAAGAACTCCGGCACCAATACCGCTGAAATCTATTTCTACGGTGATATTGTCAGTGATTCTTGGGGTGCATGGACAGACGAAGACCAGTACCCCGATAACATAAAGAATCTGCTGAAAGAGCATGAGGGCAAAAACCTCGATATCTTCATCAATTCGGGTGGCGGTTCGGTGTTTGCCGGTATCGCTATCTATAACATTCTCAAACGTCACAGCGGTTATAAGACCGTGCATGTGGACGGTATTGCCGCCTCTGTCGCTTCCGTAATCGCATTGGCAGGCGACAGAGTGATCATTCCCAAAAACGCATTTTTCATGATCCACAAGCCGTGGAGCCGCGCCATTGGTAACGCTAACGACCTGCGAAAAGAAGCCGATGTGCTTGATACCGTTGAAACATCAATCCTCAATATCTATGAAGAGCATTTGTGCGAAGGCGTCAGCCGTGAAACGATTGCCGAAATGGTGAACGAGGAAACGTGGCTGACCGGAGAACAAGCGGCAGAATATTTCAATGTCGAGGTCGGAGAGGAACAACAGATAGCCGCTTGCGCTGACCTGTCCCGGTTCAAAAACGCCCCGAAAAACATCACAGTCAAGGCTGCACACAGCCATGATGATAAACAGAACGCCGCCAAGGCGGCAAAAATCAAATCGCTGTGTATCAGCGCTTTGACGAAAGGAGTCTGACACATATGACAAAAAAAGAATTAAAAGCCCGTCTTGCAGCCATCAAAAACGAAGCCAAGGCGGCACAGGAAGCAAACGACGGCGCAAAGCTTGACGCGTTGCTGGCGGAAGCCGAGGAAATCAACGCTAAGCTGGAAAACGCCGCCAAAATGGCAAAGCTGCACGGCATTGCCGACGCGCACAAGGACGACGACAGCGGCAAGGACGACGGCGAAGGAGCCGAAACCGCGCAGGCGAAGCGCGGCAAGCTGCTCAAAGACGGCGCAAAGGTCAAGATGCAGTTCAAAGAGGTGTTCAACGCGATCCCATCCTCTACGACCGCTATGCCCAATCACACCGCAACCGACGTGCGAGATACCTTCAACGACGTTTCAAGTCTGATCGACGCGGTTAGGCTGGTACCGCTGCCCGGCGGCGAGAGCTATCAGCGCGGCTTCGTCAAATCGTATGCCGAAGGCGACTATACCGCCGAGGGCGGCGATGCGGCGGCGGCAGAACCCGAATTTGACTATGTTGATATCAACAAGGCAAAAATCACCGCCTACTGCGAAGAGCCGGAGGAGATCAAGAAGCTTGCGCCGGCAGCCTATGACAACATCATCTCCAAGTCCGTGGCGCGTGCCGTTCGCAGAAAAGCGAGCCGTCAGATCGTTGTCGGCGCAGGCACAACCAACACATTCACCGGTATTTTCAACGCGCCGGCCAAGGTGATCGACGGCAGCACCGACGTCGAAATCGCCGAGATCACAGCGACCACGCTGGACGAGATCATCTATTCCTACGGCGGCGACGAGGATGTTGAGGGCAACTGCGGTCTGATCCTCAGCAAGCAGGATCTGAAAGCGTTTGCTATGCTGCGCAATTCCGAGGATAGGAAGGTCTATGACGTCAAAACGCGCGGCAACACCGGCACGATCGACGGCGTTCCTTTCATCATCAATTCCGCCTGTCCGGCGTTGTCCAATGTGGCAACAGCGGTAGGTACCAAGTGCATGGCATACGGTCCGTATCATAACTACGAGATGCCTGTTTTCTCCGATTTGGAGGTGCAGCATTCCACGGATTACAAGTTCCGTCAGGGTCAGATCGCGCATAAGGCGGAGTTTTATGCCGGCGGTAACGTCGCGGCGTGGAACGGCTTTGTCCGCGTGAAGAAGAAAGCGTCGTCCTAATGGACAGGCAGCAATTATTCGAGGCTGCCAAACTGAGAATTCGCAAAATGCAGTCAGATGCACTTGACGAGGACGTGCGCCAGTATGTAAATGTTGCGCTGGCTGATTTGGAGCGCATCGGGGTACCTTCTGCCGATTTGCAAAAACCCGACGCGCTCCTGTCTGAGGCGGTGCTTGTGTATGTGCAGGCGAATTTCGGCGGCAGCGTGGACGAAAAGCTGATGCAGTCATACAACATGTTTTTAACCAAGATCAAGGGCAGCAAGCACTGCATCAAAGGGGTGACGGCATGAGTAATGATGTCATCATTTCCCTGATCCGCAGAGAGGAAACCGGTGTGGATCCCCACGGAAACGCGGTTTATACCGAGACCGAAACGCTTGTTTATGCCGAAGATATATCCATCCGTCAAACAGAGTTTTTTCAGGCGGCAGCAGTCGGCTTCAAACCGGAACGGTGCCTGAAAATGTATGCGTTTGAGTATCACGGCGAGCAGCTATGCGAGCTGGACGGCGAGCGGTACAACATATATCGCACATATTTGCCGGAAAAGAGTGACCGCATAGAGCTTTATTTGACCGCGATTGTAGGTGACACCCATGCCTTTGCCGAAATCTGTTAAATTCAGCCGCAACGGCGTGGAATTTCTCTCCAATTGCGACCGCATCCAGTACACCCTCAACGAGTTGACACGCGCCGCGCTGCGCGATACCGGCAAATATGTTTGCCGTGAGACGCGAAAAAAAATCAAGCGGCGCACGGGTCGCCTTGCCAAAAACACACAGTACTGGGTGCGTGCAAGGCAGCAAACGCCCGATTTGCAGGTTGGCTTTAAGCCCGGTGGCTTTTATGGTCTGTTTCAGGAAATTGGTACACAAAAATATCCCAAAATCGCGGCGCTGACTGAATCCACGGAGAACAACATCGCCACGATTCAAAAAATCCAACAGCAATATCTTTCCGCAATCGGCAGTGAGTCGGCGGAAGGAATGATCAATGAGGAGGAATACAGCGGTGAGTAGGACGAACGACCACAAAGAGGTCATCATGGAACAGCTTGCGCCGCTGTGTCCCTCTTTGTTTTATCAATTCAGCCCCGACAGCGCCGGCTTTCCGCGTGCAGTCTATGAGCTGCGGCAGCTGTCTGTCAAGGATTATCCCTATGAAAAGCACCTTTTGACGCTGCACTTGTACGACAAACGCGCCGATGAGGTGCTGCAGGATACAGCGGACTCTGTGATCTCCGTGATGGACGGAAAAATACTTGAAACCGATAATTTTTATTATCAATTTTTTTACAATCAAGACCGTCAGCCCGTGCCGGAACAGGAAAAGAGCCTGCGGCACATCATGCTGACGTTTGAAACAAGGATCTATACAAGGAGTGACTTTTAATTATGCCCAGAGCAAGAGTAAGGCGCGTCAAGCCCTACAGTGGCTACAACGGTACTACGCCGGACAAGCTGTTGCTGGACGCCGGCGTGCTCTTCAAAAACTTTCATGTCGGCACCGATACCTACCAGTCGGCAAAGGCAGCCGGAAAATGCCTCGGCGCCACGCAAAAAGGCACCGAGTTTTCGGCAAAGCCCACCTACCGCCGTATGGAGATCGACGGTGTGCATACGCGCACCAAGGGTGACACCCTGATCGACAGCTGGGATGTCTATCTCAAAACGACCTTGGTCGAGATGACCTCCGACAACCTCAGACGTGCACTCGCGGCGGCGGATATTGATACCGAGACCGATCAGAACTATGACATCATCAAAGGGCGCGACACCATTCAGGACGAGGATTTTGAGGAGAATATCACCTTTATCGGCAACATCCTCGGCGAAAATAAGCCGATGATCATTCAGGTTTTCAACGCCTTCCATGAGGGCGGCTTGACGTTTTCCGCCGAGGACAAAAACAACGCCGGTGTAGAGTGCCAGTTCTACGGCTATCTTGACGATGATGTGTACGACGATCCGGAGCAGGAGATCGTGCCACCGTTTGCAATCTACCGTCCCAAGACAGCGGCAGCCGCCGCGAGCAACAATACACCGAGCAACGATACACAGGGAGGTAACAGCTGATGCGCAAGTTGGGACTTTTGGACGCGTTTGCGGTTGCGCGAATTATCAAGGCGGCAAACCTGCAAAAAGAAGTGGCTGATTTTGGCATGGATGTTAAACGCCGCCAGGAAGAAGCCGAACGCCGCAAGGCTGCCCGTGCCGCAGAAATGGAAGCGGAGCAGGATAAAAACGCGACCGAGGCGGAGCAGGACGAGCTCGCGCTGTCGGCGGAGCAAATCGGCTTGGAGGCGTTTGTGACAATCATCTCCAATTGCGCGACCGAGGAAGTGGAGCGGCGCGTATATGAGCTCTATGCGAGCATCAAGGGAGCCAAGCCGGACGAAGTGAAGTATTACGACTTGACGACAATCCGCGAGGATTTCAAAGAGCTGGTTGAGCTGAACAACCTCAAGGATTTTTTCGCTTTAGTCTCTGCCTCAATGTCCAAACTGCGCAGCTCCTGATCGGCTACTGCTACGGAAACCTCTCAATTTTGGAGCATGCCGAGTTTTCGGAGCTATGTGAGATAGTTGATTACCTTGTCAAAAAATCAAACGACGAGGCGCTTTTGAGGGCGTATGAGGCATCTTATGCGGCAATCAACAACATCAGCTTTGACGACTTCAAGCAACGCGTCGCGCAGAAGCTCGCGGCAGGCGGCAGGCAGCCGACGGCAGAGGAAACACACAAAAAAGTACAGCATTATTTAGACGATTACGAATGGGAGGTGCAGCGCGATGGCGGTTGAAATTTTTAAGCTGTTCGGTTCGATCTTCGTCAACAACGACGAAGCAAACAGATCCATATCCAAAACAGACGAAAAGGCGTCAAGCGTTGCGTCAACCCTCGGAAAAGGCGTGCAGACAGCGGCAAAATGGGGCGCTGCCATCGTCGGCGGCGCCACCGTCGCCGCCGGCGGTATGCTCAAAATGGCAGAAAGCTCCGCGTCCACCGCCGATCACGTTGACAAGATGTCGCAAAAAATCGGCTTGTCGCGTCAAGCCTACCAAGAGCTTGACTTTATCTGCTCGCAGACAGGCACCAGTGTAGATAGCCTGCGCGGCGGCATAAAAACGCTGACAAACCAGATGGACGCAGCGGCAAAGGGCAACGCGTCAGCCAAAGAGCTGCTTGACCGCCTCGGCGTATCTATTGACGACGGCACCGGCAAAATGAAGAGTCAAGAGGACATGCTATATGACTGCTTGACCGCACTGCAAGGCGTCAACAACCAAACCGAGCGCGCGGCACTGGCAAACAAGCTGTTTGGCAAATCAGGCACCGAATTAATGCCGCTGCTCAACTCTCAGAGCGGATCAATCGACGAAATGAAGCAAAAGGCGCACGAGCTGGGACTGGTGATGTCTGACGAGCTGATCGACAGCGGCGTCGGTCTGACCGATTCGCTCGACCAGACCAAACGCGCGTTTTCGGCAATCATCACGCAGCTCGGCGGCGCATTTATGCCGATCATCAAAAAGGTTGCCGACAAACTGCAGGACGCTTTGCCGTTTGTGCAGCAGGCGATCACGCAACTTATGCCGATCGCGTCACAATTTCTTGAAGAAGTTTTGCCGGCACTATTTGAGACCGGCGAAACGATATTGCCGGCCATTTTTGACCTGCTGCAACAGCTGTTTCCGGTGTTTCAGGAGCTTGTCACAACGCTGTTGCCGGTCATTCTCGATTTGATTCAGCAGTTCGCGCCGCTGTTTTTGCAAATCGTACAGCAGGTTTTGCCGCTGTTTGTGCAGCTGATAACCGCGCTCATGCCGTTTATTCAGCAGATCATCACGCAGGTTTTGCCGGTGTTTTTGCAGATTATTCAGCAGATTTTGCCGTTTTTCATTCAGCTTGCGTCACAGATCCTGCCGATAATCATTCAGCTGGTGCAGATCATTCTGCCACCGATTTTGCAGATCGTACAGACGGTTTTGCCCGTGTTCTTGAAAATTTTTGAAGCCATCATGCCGCTGTTATCGCTGTTGGCAGAGACGATTTTGCCGATCATCGCCAACCTTTTGCAGTTGGCTGCGCCAATAATAGAGCTGTTGGCACAGCTGCTTTCGGGCGTGTTGGGCGAAGCGATCACGAACATCACCAATTTGCTGAAGCCGATCACCGACATTCTGAGCGGTATTATCACGTTTATCACAAACGTTTTTCAAGGCAACTGGGAAGAAGCTTGGAATGGTATTGTGCAGGCGGCAAAGGGTATCTTCAACTTGCTGCCGGCTGCCATCGAGGGAATTATCAACGGTATCATCTGGATCATCAATCAAATGCTGCACGGTATCAACTGGATCGTGCAAGTGTTTGGATGGGAAATTCCCGATATTCCAAACGTCACGCTACCTCGATTCCGTGCCGGCATCGACTATGTGCCGAATGACAAGTTTCTCGCCTACCTTGACGCGGGCGAGGCGGTTTTGACGGCAAGCGAAGCCGAGGAATACCGCAAAGCCAAGCGTGAGAGCGGCACCGGCTCGCCGTTCAGAACGGACAGAGACGAAAGCAAAACCATCAATCAAACCTTAACCTTTAACATCACCGTTGAGCGGCTTGACAGCGACACGGACATTGACGAACTCACGGAGCAGGTTTCGGAGAAGCTTGCCGCTGCGGTCAGACAGACGGAGGGCGTATATGCGTAGTTTTTCATTTAACGGCGTGAGCCTTTCGAGCCTCGGCGGCAGGATCACCGAAGCGCCGTTCCACACGATCGCGAGCCGCGACGTGGAGCAGGTCAAAATCTACGGTCAGAGCGGCGACGAGGTGATCGACAACAAAAGTTATAACAATGTGCCTTTTTCGGTCAAAATCGCCTTTATAACGTACAAAACCGCTATGACGGCAAACGATATTGCCCGAGCCGTTATCGACTGGCTGGCGCCGCTACAGGGCGCGTATTATACATACACAGATTCATGGAACGACGGCTATTTCACCAAAGCGCGGCTGACGAATTTTGATGAGGTCAAGCGCGAGCTGCGCACGCTGCTGACGGCAACGCTGAAATTTTCGCGCGTGCCGTTTTGGTACAGCAACAGCGGCTTGACGCCGGTGGAGTTTGTCAACGGAAACGCCGACAATGTGCTGCACAATCCGGAGTCATATGACGCGGAGCCAATCTATCAATTCATTTCGGCACGCACGAGCGGCGACACGGTAAATGTCACGGTAAACGGTCAGACCGGCTCGGCGCTGCTGTCTGATAGTGATTATCCGCGGAACACAATCTATTGTTTTGATAATGTCAGGCGGCAATTTTATTTTGAGGCGGCAGGACAAAAGCATTATTTGAGCGCTGTTTTACTGCCGGATCTGCAACCGGGTGATAACACAATTAGGTTTAATCTAAATGGCAGTTTAACGACTGGCAGCTTTAGCTTAATGGTTATCCCAAACTGGAGGCGGTTATAATGCTCCCGTTGCTTTACGAACCCACGCACCCCATACCGTCTCCCGACCGCTTGCGGTATCTCGGACGGCTGACCAAATGCAAAAGCTGTGTGGTGACGAACCAAATCAACAACAATTATGATTTGTCGGCGGCGTTCTTCATCACCGACGAGCTGCTTGACCGGATTGAGAATCAAAATTTCTTACTGGCAAAGCCGAACCCTTTTGACCCGCCGCAATTCTTTGAAATCTATAATTATTTTGAGGAAAACAACACCGTGACGGTCAAGGGCAGGCACATCAAGCACTGCGCCTATAACAACGTGATCCTCGACGTTTTCACGCCGACAACGAACGTCACAACGCCGCAGGGGCATTGGAACGTAATCGAGCCGCTTTTGTACGGTGATAACTTTTTTAGTTTTTCGTCCGCTATAACGGCAACAGCGGCTATGCAGACCGGCTGGAGCCGTGCCGGAACCCTCGGCGATTTTTTCAAGGAAATGGCGACCGTTTTTGGCGGTGAGTTTTATTATGACAATTTTGATGTGTCATTTTTGCAGCGGCTCGGCTCCAAGAAAAACTATGTACTGCGGTGGAATCGGAACATTACCGACCCCAAGTTGACGCTGACCGCCGATAATGTCTATTCGCATGTCGTCGCCTACGGCAATTTTAAAATCACGGAGACCGGCACGGACGCGACCCTCTGCTCGGTGCCGGTGGAAATCGTCAGCGGTCAAAAACTGTATAAAATCTATATGTGGGACGCGACCAACACTTTTGACAATACAGAGATCAGCCGCGACCAGATAATGGATTATAGAGTTTCTTTGCGCAACCGCGCAAGAGCCTTTGTCAACGGCGCCGGAAACGCCGTGCAGACAGCCGAAAGCCCGAATTTGACGGTCAATTATCGCCCGATTTTGGACGAAATGAGCGCCGTCGGCTTGGGCGACACAGTAGACGTCGAGCTGAAAAGCGGTCGAATTGTTGAAGCGCGAATAACCAAAACAAGCTATGACAGTTGCGCAGAACGCTGGACGTCCATCACGCTCGGCAACGAAATTTTGAAAGTCTCAGATTTGATAGCAAAGGTCAGGTGAAAAAATGCTGAAACAACCAATTTACTACGAATTTAACCTTGACGCACGCACCAGCCCGTCAAAGCTAATCGCGATCTCGCACGTTGACGACAAATACAGCGAAACGCTGGAGGTTGCCGTCAAGCAGAACGACCGCTTTGTCTACATGGGCGGCGCGACCGTCATTGCGCGAATGGTTTTGCACAGAGATAAAGACTATCTGCTCAGTGATGACGTGACGTGCACCGTCAATGCGAACGGAAACATTCTGATTCCGTTTGACAACGCCGTTGTCAAGACATTGCAGGGCGTCGTCAAAATCGAGGTCAATATCACACGCGACACGGACGAGCTGACGCTCCAATTCCCACTGTGGGTATCTGTGAACGGCTCCATCCTTGACAATGCAGAGGTAACGCCCGAGAGTAAGGGCACAATCCCCGACCTGCTCAAAGAAGCCGCCGACGCGCTCGAGGACGCAACGGAAGCGCTTGAACGGATGGGCAGTTATAGCAATTTGGAGGACAAGCCTCAGATCAACGGCGTAACGCTCGACGGCGATAAAACGTCTGGCGAGCTCGGACTGCAAAAGGCGTTGACGGCTGGCGATAACGTCAACATTGACGCGAATGGAAACATTACGATAACCGGCATCGTCAAATACGCGGACGGCGCGGACGGTCAAGCCGGAACCGACGGCGAGCTGGCGGCGCTGGACGCTAACGGGGCGATGAAACGGTCGGGGATTACTGTTGCGCAGAGCGTCGGCGCGGGCAGCGCTGACAAGGTGCCGACGACAGAGGCGGTGAAAAACGCGCTGTTCGACGCGACCAACACCGCCTTCAACCGATTTGACAGCACGGTGCAGGGCGCTTCTTCGACAAACACAAGTAACAGTATCTATCTGAAAACCGGAGAGACGGCAAAAATAACGATCTCGGATTTTGACGGTACATTGGCTACCGCTTTTATAAAAGGTCATCTTAGCCCGAGCCTTCCTATATATAGGGACGGTGTTTATAAATTCACTGCGCAGTATGACGGTCTCCTAAAGTTATACGGTGCAGGCACAACGACGTTTATAGCCGATGTGGAATTGATGACACTTGCAGCCGTAAGGCTGGAAAACACACAGGCTCAGGCAGACAGCAACACCCTTGAAATCGATGCTCTAAAGGATGCGGTTTTTTCTTTCGTCAACGGCGATGTCGAGCAAGGCTCATACCATACGGCAGGCGGCTGGAAATACGATACAGACATTGTTTGCAGAACAGCTTCATACACTCCTCAGACTGCTTTAAGAGCTATTTTTAATGATGGTATCAAGGGGTCAGTACGAGCTTTTGACATTAACGGAAATTATGTGGGCGGATATACAGGGTCAGGCTTCAGCACTGATTATACGCAGTTTGTAAAACTGGATTCTCCGATCGCGCTGAGAGACCTCACCGCTGAATATGATTATAACTTGCAACTTGTATTCACTAAATCAGCAGGCGGAAACATTGTTCCAAACGATGTCGGACTGCAATATGAGGTTTCCGCCATTCCCGACGAGCCGGAAATCTACACTGTCGGCACAAACGGCGATTTCAGCGGCTTCACCGAAATGCTCATTGCTCTCGCTTCAAACAGCAAAGAGAAAATCGTATATGTCTACGGCGGTGTATATGACATATTTGATGAAATGGGAGGGGCGGAATATATATCGTCAATAGAAAATGCTTCGTCACTGAGTTGGAAGCGCGTTAACCACATTGTGCCGCCTAATACCACAATAATCGGTGTCGGCAAGGTCGTTTTGGAATGGAACCCGTCGGACAGTGAGATCATAGACCAAAACCACGCTTTTTTGTTTTCGCCTCTTAATTTATCGGGCAGCTGTACTATCAAAAACATTGAGATCAGGTGCAGTAATTGCCGGTACGGAATACACGACGAAACAGGCGGAAGAGCCGTTTATAACGGTACTACGCGCGTTTTAGACAACGTCAGAGTTTATTTTACGGCGTCAACATATGGTGTACACTACGCCTATGGTGCCGGACACAATAAGAATAGCAAATATATATACAATAATTGTGTATTTTCTGCTGCATATGGTATAGCGTGGAGTTCGCACGATTGGCCGGCAACAGAGTACGAAAACAGTACGTTTGAGTTTAATAACTGTATTTTCAAAAACAACCTGCCAACTTCACCGTCGGGAAAAGCAGGGATTCGTTTTTCAAGTTCGGCAACGGACAGCAGGCAAGACATAGTAAAAATCAACGGTTGTGATTTTAACAATATTACATTCGAAACGGAAGGCTCTGGCAGCGTAAAGCAGGGTTATACCGTAACAACGATGTTGTGCCCCTCGTTCACTGTCACATATACCGATCGTATCGCAAGCGAAGACAGAATTGCGCCGACAGTATATTTGCCTGTAAGCTGAGTGCGGGAAAGGTCAGGTGATTTATTTGTTAAAACAACCGATATATGTTGAGTTTAACCTTGACGACAAGGTCAGCTCATCCAAGTTGATCGCTATCTCGCACGTTGACGATCGTTATAGCGAGATCATCGAGGTAGCGCTCATGCAGAACGGGCGCCACATTTATGCAGGCGGCGCTACAGTGGTGGCGCGGATGGTGCTGCACCGTGGCAAAGACTATCTGCTCAGTGATGACGTGACGTGCACCGTCAATGCGAACGGAAACATTCTGATTCCGTTTGACAACGCCGTTGTCAAGACGTTGCAGGACGTCGTCAAAATCGAGGTCAATATCACACGCGACACGGACGAGCTGACGCTCCAATTCCCCTTGTGGGTGTCCGTCAATGGCTCCATCCTCGACAACGCCGAAGTGACGCCGGAGAGTGAGGGCACAATTTCCGACCTGCTCAAAGAAGCCGCCGACGCGCTGGAGGACGCCAAGGAAGCGCTTGGACGTTTCGGCAGTTACAGCAATTTGGAGGACAAGCCTCAGATCAACGGCGTAACGCTCGACGGCGATAAAACGTCTGGCGAGCTTAGAGTTGCAGGATGGAAAACTGCGGAAATTGATAACTGTATAGAAGACGGCGTACTGTATTCAACGTCGATTAACAATCAGGCTGCATATGTTTTGGCAAGGAATATAACTACTGATATTACACAATATGCCTTTTGCCGTGATGGTCGTGTGATGTGGCGCACACGGCAAGCAGAAACACAGTGGCAGCCTGCCGGAGAGTGGAGCGCGTGGAGCGAAATCGAATAAAGCGAGGAAATAACATGAAAGATTTAATTCACATTCTGTTCGCGGGAGCGGTGGGCGCTCTGGCGGCATATTTTAACGTTTTGGCGGTGCCGCTTGTGGTGCTGGTCGCGGTCATGCTGATCGACTGGATAACCGGCTTGGCAGGCGCGTCCGCGACCGGCAAACTCAACAGCCGCGTCGGCGTGGTGGGCATTGTCAAAAAAGTTTGCTATTTGGCGCTGGTCGCTGTGGGCATGGTGGTTGATTACCTGATTAGCTCGGCGCTGGTGTCCATCGGGATCAGCTTGCAGATCAATTATTGTTTTGGTATGATCATCACCGTTTGGCTGATTATCAATGAATTGATTTCAATTTTGGAAAATCTCGGCGAGATGGGCGTGCCGCTGCCGTCGTTTCTCACGAGCATGATCAAGACGTTAAAGAGTAAGGTTGAGGAACAGGGCAGGCATTATCACAAGGAGGATGGCGAAAGTGACAAATGATGTATATAACGAGTGCGTCAAAGCGCTGGCGTATGGTTATAGCGCGGCGGACGTTGCCTCTATCATGGAGGTTCCCGAATCGGAAGTAAAAAGCATTGACGACGAAAAAGTCGCCGCCAAGCGCGAAGAGCTGAAAGGAAAGGGATACATCAGATGACGCCTAACTGTATTGATGTGTCAACTTGGCAGCGCGGCGTTGACTGGAGCCGCGTCAAGGCGGCAGGAATCCGCGCGGTCATCATTCGCGCCGGTTTTGGCACGACGAAAGACAATATGTTTGATGAGCACTATGCAGGAGCACGCGCTGTCGGGCTTGCAATCGGCGCGTACTGGTACAGCTACGCCTACAGCGCGGAGCAAGCCGTACAAGAGGCGCGAGCTTGTATCAATGTGATCTCCGGCAAGGCGCTTGAAATCCCTGTCTACTACGACATGGAAGAAGACGGTCAAATGTCGCTGGGCAGGACCGTGATGACCGAGATGGCGTGTTGCTTTATCGACACGGTGCAGGCGGCAGGACGGCGCGGCGGCATGTATTCTTCGCCGAGCTGGTTTGCAGACTTTATTGACTATGAGCTCATGTGCCGCCTCGGTTATTCCATTTGGCTTGCACACTGGGCGAGCTGTCCGGCGCTGGAGTCGGACATTTGGCAGTATGGCGAGGACGGCGACGTCCCCGGCGTACCGGGCAACTGCGATGTTGATATAATCATCAATGACGCAGTGATCGACAATGGCGACGAACCGACTCCCGAACCGGAGCCAACGCCCGAACCCGAACCCGAGCCGGATTCAGACGCGCCGGAGCTTCCTCCGGACGCGCCGACGGTGGCAACCGTGCAGACGTGGCTCAATGATAACTATAACGCCGGTCTGACGGTTGATGGTATCTATGGCAGGCTGACCAAGGCTGCGCTGGTCAAGGCGCTGCAAACGGAATTAAACAGGCAGTGCGGCGCCGGTCTGGTGGTGGACGGAATATTCGGACCGTGTACCAAGGCGGCGGTGTTTAATGTTGGCGCCGGCAGACAGGGCAACATCACTCGGACGCTGCAGGGACTCTTGATCTGCACCGGCTTTAATCCCGGCGGCTTTACCGGCTTTTTCGGCGCAGGCACCGAGGCGGCGGTTCGTGAGTACCAGTATAGGGCAGGGCTGGAGGTTGACGGCGTGGCTGGAAAAGAGACTTTTGCGGCGTTGTGCGCGTGACACAGGAAGGAGCCAAAGATGGCAGCAACAAGCCAAAACAAAAAGCTGTTTGAAGATTACGACGGTTTTGTCGAAAAATTCAAACCGAAAAAAAACAACGGACGACTGCTACACGCCGCCGATTGTCTATGACGCGGTGGCTGAATGGGTGGCAAATGAATACCATCTTGACAAAAACGCCTTTGTGCGTCCGTTCAAGCCCGGCGGCGATTATGAAAGTGAGAATTACAGCGGCAAAATTGTTGTAGACAATCCACCGTTTTCGATTTTGGCTGCTATCGTTGATTTTTATCTTTTTTATGGGGTAAAATTTTTCCTTTTCGCACCGACGCTCACCAGTTTGGTGACACTTTCCGACCGCTGCACCTCGCTTCCGATTGGCGTGGACATAACCTATGAAAACGGAGCTATTATTCATACGTCGTTTGTGACGAATTTGGAGCCGTTTAAAATCCGCATGAGGACAGCGCCCACGCTTTACGCTGCTGTGGCGGAAGCCAACTGCAAAAACAGAGCAGAAACCACCAAGCAAATGCCAAAATACGTATATCCGCCGGAGCTGATAACGTCGGCGCAATTATATACATATAACAAATACGGCATAGATTTTGTAATTCCGCGCGGAGAATGCGTCAGAGTGGGCAAACTCGACGCACAAAAACCGCTCGGAAAGGAGATTTTTGGCGGCGGATTGTTATTGAACGAGCGATTGACGGCAGAGCGAGAAAAGGCAGAGCGAGAAAAGGCAGAGGTCTTTGAGCTCAGCGAACGCGAACGGTACATTTTGACAAATCTTAACACGGCAAGCAAAGAATAAACAAAAGCCCCTTCGGCTTGTGCACGAGCCGAAGGGGCGGTTTTTATTTTTTTCGCCAATTTTTGAATTTTCCTGTTTACCTCCCTTGACAGGTGCAAGAGGGTCATGCTATAATAATAGTGTTCTGGAGACCTCTCGCATATAGCCGTCCCGGTGTACACTGCCGGGGCGGCGCTTCCCTGATTTTATAATCCTTCTCTTTTTTAATAGCCCTGTTCTGTGTTATGTAACATGGAACAGGGCGCTTTTTTGTTTTTATCAATCAATAATCAGCGCCGAAACATTAAGACGCGCTTTAACAATTTCATTAAGAAGTTCATTAAGATTGTTTGTTATTATTTGTCTTATGTTTTTATTACTCATATTAATCACCCCTCTGTAAAATTGATTATACTACACCATTTCTTAGATTTCAATACAAAAATTTATTTTTTCTCAACTTTTCTTTTGAAAATCTATTGACAATTGAAAAAATCGGTATTATAATATAGACAAGTTGAGTAGAACTCAACAATAAAAATGGAGGTGTTATTTTGGTAAGAGAAAACATAGCGGCTTATGTAAAGCAGAATGGAATCAAGCAAAAATTCATTGCCGATAATATTGGAATTTCGCCATCTGCTGTTAGCCAACTTTTAAACGGAGACAGAGAAATCAGCGCCGAAGAATACATAAGTATTTGTAACCTTTTTAGGGTCTCGTGCGATTTCTTTGTGAATTATCCCAAAGAGCAGAAAACTGCCTAATGAACATCCTGCGACAATATGAGCGCACCCGCATTATGGAACCCGGTTGCCGCTTGACGGCGTAAAGCTAACCACCGGGTAATCGCTTGGTTAGGTGCTATGGCGGGATGTTTGAAAGAACCACAATAAGGAGGTACCAAAGATGAAAGTCAAAAATGTTATTAAAGGATTAAATCAAAAATATTCATTGGAAGAAATCACTATTATTGATTCTGACCGTGTTTGCTTTAGCGGCGCCATTGAAAATTGGAAAACGCCCGACAAAGATATGGTTTTTTACAAGCGCGCTATTATGGAGCGCGAGGTTATCGGAAGATTAATCCATAATAACAGAAAGGCGTTTATCTTTATCGGAGACCCTTGCGGAAAAACAATGTAAATCCAAAAAGAGGTGAAAATCATGACCGAGAAGCAAAAGCAAGAGCTGTTCGCTATGCTGTTCTATGCAAAGCAGGACTACAGGCGGCGCGTGCAGAACTTCGGCAGCACCGACGAGATCGTCGAGATCGCAAGCGCACGCGTGGCGACGCTCAGAGCGGTTATTGACCTGCTTGAGCTCGGCAGGCAGTATGCAGAATGGGAAGCGGAGAAATACACGAAATTATTAAAAATGCAAGGAGGCAAACATGAAAATCAACATTGACATGGAGGCGTGGGAACTCGCCACCGTCATTAAAGGGCTGACCATTAACGACCAGCCGGAAGAAAAGAAGCCAGAAGGCGTTAAGCCGTTTTTGTCCGATAAAACGCGTGAAGAGCTGAGAAAGGCTTTCGCCAACGCGTTCAAAGTGCCGGAGCGCTTAATGTCCGATGATAATCCCAACCCGGATTATCGTCCGCCGATGGGAGGGAGCCACCAATGAACAAAAGATACATTCTCACCGTGAAATACATCAGTGCGGAGGGAAAGCAGAAAGAGCACGAGCACTTCATCAGCGGTACCACGGAGGAAAAAGCCCGCAAGACGGCGCATTTGATACGCGGTCACCTGTTCTACGCGGGTTACAAATCCGTCCGCGTTGAGATTTGGCAGGTCATCGCTACAAGCTACAAGGGCACGGTCAGGGAGGTCAAGCAGTGAAAAAGGTGTTTGCGCTGATCTTGGCGCTGCTGATCGCCGCCGTGCTGCTGGTTGCATGTAATCAGATCAAGAGCGGCGAGGTCTACGACAAGTACTACACACCGGCGCACAGCGAGTCATACACGACCTATGAGCGCGTTTATGACGACGGTCAATACCGCAGTGTTCCTGTGCTCAAATTTCGCTATGTCCCGGCAGAATACCGCATTCTGATCCGCCGCGAAAACGACAAGGGCGAATGGGACACGGCGTCTTATGAGGTCGGCAAGGAACGCTACGACTCCATCAAGATCGGCGACGAGGTAAGCTTTGAGTAGGAGGCAAAACAATGGCAAGGGAAAAAGAGGGATTCAGAGAGCAGCTCGAGCGGCTCGACGCAGCGTTTCCGGGGCGCGAAACGCTGCGCTACAAAGATATAAGTATCTTTTTCGGATACAGTCAGGCAACCGCCAAACGCCGCTGGAAGCCGT
>Ga0326514_10000882_pt1 | contig 19800 bp, 17 predicted proteins | sample 3_2548_0518_D_FD_203653 | JGI IMG/M metagenome (GOLD analysis project Ga0326514, IMG submission 203653) | Bovine rumen microbial communities from UC Davis, California, United States - 3_2548_0518 | ecosystem: Host-associated > Mammals > Digestive system > Stomach > Rumen | place: USA... | reverse complement strand
ACCATGTGAATTTACACCACCAGATAGTTACACATTTAAAGCTTGGGATGCTGGTGGTCAGGAATATTACATAGGTGAAACAATATATGTATATACAGATATGACAATATTCCCAATATGGGCTAGAGAAGATGTAATCTACAAAATTCAAAATGTAACTCCTGAAGATATACCAATGTATCTACATCTAACCCCGTTAGTTGGAGAAGAACGAATTATAACATTACCAGGTAAAGGTGGTTACTATTCAATAGCGGTTGAAAGAGGAAAAGCACTAAACACAAGATATCAAGACATATATGTAATAAATTATTACGGAGATAGAACAGATATTGATTTAACTACGGCAATTTTGGAAGATACAACATATAAACTAACACAACATACCCTACCACCAATTCCTAGCACGACTACTTTAGGAGGTGATTAGTATGTACTATTATGATGAGTGGTTTCCTTTTGGAACAAGAAAAGATTGGGATAGACAAGGAAATCCACAAGGTTATGGGTGGAGAGGAGAAAATCCGGGCTATCCTATATATCCTGGCTGGATTCCTAACTTTGGTTGGGGCGGTTTTAGAGGTAGACGTTTAACATGGGCAAGAGATGCTGAGGAGTGCACAACTGGAGATAGATATTACAATGCGTGGGATGGCAAACGTATAGGAATTTTTCCAACTCCAAAGACTAACTTTGAAACGATAACCTTATACTACAAAAAGAAACCTAAAGAGATTTTATATATGGATGACGAACTAGAAGTAAAAGAAAAGTTTTTACCACTACTTAAATATGCAATTTGTATGAAACTTGCTATGAGTGGTTCTAACCCAGATATAGATATGTATAATGTGTTCGCACAAAATTACAACACGTTACTAATGGAAGCTAAACGTGATAAAGATTCAGACCAACCATATTATCAACACGTAAAAGACAATATGCGTTCTCCTGACTATTACCGAAGAAGAGGACTTAGAAATCATTGGCGAGGTGGTGTAAGATGGTAAAACCATATTTAGACAAAGTTGGTGGCAAAATAGATGACGATACAACTTTTTTCACAGGTGGGCTAAACACATATCAAGATAAAGCTTTCATAGAAAATGACGAAATGCCTTATGTTATGAATATGACAATGTATAAACCACCAATGCTATGCACAAGACAACCAAGAGAAACCTTATATCAATACTTAGACTATCCTTTCTTAGGAGATATTAAAGAAATATTTGCATACAATGACGAGTATATAGTTGGTGTAATTACCGAACATGATTCTTTAATGAATAACGGATATGATTCAGTGCTATCAATACGTAAAAACAATGCTGGAAGATATCAAACAGCTACGCACTCAACAAATGTACAATGGGATAGATATTATCTATGCTATGCAAGAACACAAGTTGAAGAATATGTATATATATGTTCAACAGAAGGCAAAATGAAACTAACCTTAGACCCAACACGTGGAGCAGCAGGTCAAGAAATATTAAGCCCACTAATAGTAGACAATCATTATGGTATTCCTTGTTGGCACAAAGGAAGAATGTTTTTTGCAGACCCAAGCACAAACACAATAACATTTAGTGCATTAAACGATTTTGATAACTTTGATGAGTTCCCAGATATGTCAAATGCTACACTTTTGGGTAGCGACATAGCTTTGGCAGACGGGTCGAGTTCTGCATCACTTTCTACAGGTGCATATAATACAGGAACCCATGTAGTAACATTAAATGGAGAAACAATTATCTCTAACAATACAAAATTCTATTATGACTTAGACAAAAACTTAATCACTATTGAAACAGGAGATAGACTTTTATTTGATAACAATGTGTGGAATTTACAATACCCAGACTATTCTGTTTATGCAGGTCAATTCTTTGTAACAAATGCTAGAGGAAGAATAACCGCACTTAAAAGCTTTAACGATAAAATGTATATCTTTTGTGAACACTCAATACATATTTTGTATGGAGATACCCCACTAACAACAAGTGCTAATCAATTCCAACTTGTAGACTTAAATAATAACCTAGGTGCATTAGATGACAGATATGTAACCGTAGGTGGTGGAAACTTGTATTGGTTTGGTGATGATTGCCAAATCTATGAACATACGGGTTCATATACGCACATGATTTCAAGACCATACTCTACAAGAAATGGAGATAGCCACGGCGGTATAGACAATATCATAGATAAGCCATATAAGGATGCAAATAGAATATCAAAACTAACAGCAACCTCAGACAAGTTGTACGTAAACTTGTCAATTTCTCCTAATGCTACTGTAAATGAGTACCTATTTGTATATGATATACTTCGCAGGGTATGGTGGTGCGAAGATGGAAAATTTACAACAATTTGCAACTATTCGCACGATAACAACAATATACTAATGTGTAAGCAAAATGGAGATATACTAAAATATACTAATATGTACACGGGTTATGACACTATTTGGAATTTTACAACCTCTTCTGCAGACGAAGTACCTATTGAATATGAGTTTCATACAAGGGTATATGGAGCTGAGGGTGCAGATTCAAGAAAAACACTTTCGGAGATATGGTTACAAGCTGTATCAAATGCTGACGTGTATATAACTGATATTTGGACTTCAAGAGATATATGGACTAATAGTTCAGACCTTGAAGAAAATTATAAGAAGATTGGTAGCCTCGCAAGGGCAGATAGAACCCCAAGCTTAGAAAAATACAACTCAAGTCTTTATGAACAACAAAGGTGCATTGTAGAGAGAATGTACTCACAAAGAACAAACACGTTCCAAATCATATTAAAAGGAAGCGGAGCGAGCCAATTCTACTTAATGAAACGAATATGGAGGGTAGTATGAAGCTATATAGAGAAGGAAATTTAGAGGAGTGGTCTAGGAGCTTAATGGCAAAATATGGAGCACGTTTCAGACTATATGGTGGAGATAAAGAAACATTGGAGAGGTGGTCAAGTCACCTCTCTTTTATTTATAAAAAGAGATTTATCGTGCAAGATAATACTTATGATACATTACACGATTGGTCTAAAATGATAGGAGGTTAAAGAATGAGTGATAACAATTACGCAAGTTGGTCAACAGTTGCTGGTGGCTATGTTGCTAATGGAAAATTAGTATCAAAAACTCCAATATATGATACAAACGGGAAATTTAAGCTTGACGTAGATGAAGCAAGTTTAACAGGTTCTTCAACAAAAGTAGCAAATAATGGTGCAACAAACAATGGAATACAAACGGCTAACATACAAGGCTCAAATAAAGACGTAAATGCAGTTCAAACACAAGCTGGTTCTATGAATACATTAACTCAAAACACGTCAAAATCAAAACTAAGCCCAATGGAAACTTCACAAACACAATCAATTTCTGCACCAGATCCATACACGGCTTGGCTAAATCAATATAACGACCACGTAGCGGAGAATAATTTACAAGGTCAAATTGACGACCTTATACAATTACAAAATATGGGCTTTACAAGTGTCAATGGTAGAAAGACCGCCGAGTTACTTAGAGAAGCTCAATCTTCTAAAAATGGAATAAGCCTTATTACGGGCAAACCTTTTGTAGATTCAGCCGGTGAATTGCGTATCAAACAACAAATGGAGAATATAAACAACAGAACTATCTCAAGCTATGAAAGAAGAATCAACAATGCAAAACTTAACGGAGATTACGAAACCGCCGAAGCTTTACAAGAACAACTAGACGATTTTTATGCGGTAAATGGAATTTCTCCAATAACGGGTAAGTCTGCAGTAGAAGAAACAACCATACCCAGCACACCACAAGAACAATATAAGATAAAGCAAGACCAAATAAATGAAAAATATGACAATGCGTATGCAGAGCTTAACGAAGGATATACGCAAATGTATAGTGCTGTACTAAATGACATAACAAACGGAATTATGGCACAAGTACAAAACTTGTTAAACTTTCAATATGACCCTACAAAAGATAGAGCATTACATATAGCTCAAGGATATGCAAAAGGTTCTATAAAAGAAACTATGAACGCAACAGGTATGTATTATTCAACAATGACACAATCTGCTATAACTAAAGCGGTAGCAGAGTTAGTTCCTGTGTATGAAAAAATGGCAAAAGAAGAAATACAAAATAATCTTCAAACATTGTATAACCTAGGAAACTACCTAATGAATTTAGAAACACAACAATTCAATATTTGGAAAGCTAATGTTGATTTGAAAATACAAATGATAGAACAAAAGAGAAAAGACGTGGCAGAAGCTTGGACTAGAGCAAATAATCTAGGATATATAGATAACCAAGCAAGTGCGGTGTTAGGTATTGAAGCTGGTACTTTGACATATCAAGCTAGAAAAGATGCACAAGATAGACAAGATAAGATAGATGCTGAGCTTCGTGGATATGAGCAACAAAAAGTTATGGCAAAATTAAATAATGAACTTCAACGTGAAAGAATGCAAGAAGAAGCAAAACTAGAGATGGAAAAATTAAAAGAACAATATGCACTAATGGATAGAAACAATGCTAACGAAGCACAAAGAGAAATACAAAGATTAAGAGAGCAATATAACCTAATGGATAGAAATAATGCTAACCAAACACAAAGAGAATATGAAACAAGTAGTAAATTGCAAGAAGAAAAATACCAACTTGCAGGAACAACAGGAACAACAAGTAGCAACAAATATAGTTATGGCAAAATGACCGCTTCTGATTTGGAAGACAATTATTATAATTTGCTTGATAGAGGCGAAAACACCAGTGACGAAATAATTGACTATCTTTTAGATTATGGCAAAGACGATAGTGCTAAAGTAAGTTTCTTAACAGCAATAGGAGAAGACCCTAAGAAGTGGTTAGGTTCAACAGCACGAATACCAGGCTCTCAAGAAGAAGAACCAGAAAAACAAGACGATAGTTCAATAGACACATACCCACACTTAGGAGAACTTGCACGAAACACAATAGCAAATACAAGAGTTAAAGATGCTTTAGAAAGTTACTACGAAAATGACGGTGGTGCAAGTGCATTAGAAACACTTATTAGAGGTATGCAAGCCGAATCAACACAAAAAGGTTATGTACTTGATGTGTTAGACGATGTACTTGTAAGAAATAAGCTTAACGGCTTTAACCAAAAACTAGACGAGTATGCAGCTAATTATAGTGATGACTATGGAAAATCTGACAAAGCTTTAAAAAGTTCTTTGGCATTGGTAGACGAATATCTAGGAGTGTTAAAGAAGATTGGCTTAGATGATGGTTCAAGAGCTGATTATGCAGAACTTATGTATGATAGCCTTGTAGATAGAATTGCAGATGCTGAAAGAATAGATATGACACCTACAGATTTTAACGACCAAGTAGATGACTTGAAATGGAGAGCTGGTAAAAAAGTTATTGAGAAATTATCTTCCATAAAAGATGAGTACCTAAACGAAACTAAAGACCAAATCATTTCGTATGTAAATGAGAAACTACCAGAGCCAAAGAAAAAAGAAGATAAGCTAAACAAGAAGCAAACTTTGAAAGACCTAGGAGTTACAATTGATGCAAACAACAATAGACAAACTATAAACGGAAAGAGTACACCTATATTTGCAGAAGGTTAGAAAGGAGATAGTGTATGACTCGAGAAGAAGAAATCCTTGAAAGAATCCGTAAAAGGAGAGAAGAATTAGAAAAGCAAAATGAAATAGTTACACTTGATAAAGATGACGATACCGGCGAAACGACTACTACATTAAATTATGACAATATGCCAAAAGAAGACCAAATCCTTTTTAGAATTAGAGCAAGACAAAACGGGTGGAAAAACGAGAACTACGAACTAGCCAAAGAACAAGCTGAAAAAGCATACAATGACTTACTAGACGGAAGTACACGAGAAAATTTATCGGACTTTTATCAAGTATATAGTAACGAAGCTGTTAGAGCTGCACAAAATGAGGATGCTGTTGAATATTACAAAGACGAGATTATAAAAACAAAGATTAGAAATATGCTTGGCGAAACTACTCCTTTAACAGCTTTGCAAGATTTCGGTTCGGAGGTTGGTACTAATGTAAAAGGTGCCGTAGCTGATACAGCCAATTTAGCAGCTATGGGGTACATAGCTTTAACCGACAACCTTGATGCTGATGTACTATACAATATAGCTAAAAAAGATAGTGGCACACTTCAAACGACATTAGACAACTATGGTTGGGGTAGAGAGAATATGGAGAGGTTAGAAAAACTACGTATAGCTCACGCAAACCCAAAAGACGAAGCTCACGACATTATTGAAACACTATATAAAAATGTTACCGAGCAAAACTTCAAAGGTGATAAAGAATACTTTGATACAACTATCAAATACTTAAATGGATTGTCTAACACAGATAGATTTAACAAATTTGAACGTCAACATACATTAGACGAAAGAACCGCAAGAGAAAACTTAGAGGTAAGAGAATCTCTAGGTTATGATAATATAAGTAAATTCTTGCTAGATACAACCGGTACAATCTCATATATGATACCTTCTATTGCAACAAGTGCAGGTGTCGGTTCTGTTGCTAGTGGTGGAGTAACTGTCGGTGCAAAAGCTTTGGCAAAAGGGGCTAGTAAAAAAGTTGCTACCGAAGTTGCTAAACAAGCAGGGCTTATATCAATGGGTATGGCTGCAGCAGGTAACACAGCTACGCAAAGATTAGCTCAAGGCTATGAATGGAACAAAGCACTTTCAGCGGGTGTTGCTGATGGCTTGCTTGAATACATTTCAGAGTTTATCGGTGGTGAAACATTAAACAAAGCTTTAGTTGGCGCAAGAACAGCGGTAACTCCTTTAGGAAAAATAATTGGAAAAGGTATAGATAAATTAGGACTAAAAAATAAATGGATACGATTAGGTTTTCAAACTCTTGGAGATGTGTCTGCTGAGTTCACAGAAGAAGCGGTTACAGAAGCAATATCTCCGCTTTTAAATGAAGCTATCTTAGGAGAAAAAGTGGAAGACTGGTATCAATATGGTATTGATATATTTAATGCAGGTATGCAATCAATACTTCCTACGTTAATCCTAGGTGGAATGAACAGACTTCAAGTATCTCAAACAATAAAGAAACAAATGGAAGCGATAACATTAGCTGTAGAAGTTAATGATTATATAGATGAGGAACAAAGACAAAAACTATTAGACGGAATTGTCAAAGCTTATGACAATGCTTCACACTTCTTGTCAGACGAACAAAGTGAAGAAGAATACAATCAAGTAGTTGAAGATGTGTACAAAGCACTTCAAGAAGCACAAACAAAATTTGTATCAGCTAGAGATTTAGCTAGGTTATTAAATACAGAGGTAGAAGCCCAAAAGATAGCAGGTTCTCCACGTATTGCTACTGGCTTGTTGCGAGGTTTAGAACAAACTAATAATCAAACTCAAAATATAGACCAAACAATAGATACACCACAGTCAACTGTAAGTCAACAAACCAATACAACACAATCAACTACGAGTCAACAAAACGAGCTAAATATAAAAGCTGGTGATACATATACGGTTAATTATAATGGTGAACAAGTAACTGTAAAAGTACGTGCTATCCGACCAGACGAAAATACGGGTGAGATTATGGCTCTTGTTCAAAGTAGTCTAGGTAACGAACCGGTAGTAATGCCACTTACACAACTAGAAAACAGAATAAAAGAATTGCAACAAGAAAATACTTCACAAACAAAAGCCACACCAATCAAAAAAGGTGTAAATCAAAACAACGTTTCAAAGTATGACAAATTGAAGCAAAAAGGCTTTAAAGAAATAACCTCGGACAAAGGAATACAATATTTACAAGTAGGTAGATTTTCAGAGGTGGACGAAGAAGTAAGCGACAAAACTACTCCTTTAACAATAGAACGATTAAACAATGCTCCAGTAAGAATATATATGCAATATCACCAAGAAGGAAGCGAGATACGAAAAACAGAAAATCGTGTATATAAAAATATAAAAGAACTAAAGAAAGATTTGCCTATATCTTGGTTAAACAAAAATTTGTATGGCTACCGCATATCTAGTTTAGAGGGCGGAGCAACTTATCGTAATTCTGCTTACAATAAGAGCTATGGTTGGTACAGCGGAGCTGATAGAATTACAGACACCGAAAATAAAAAAGGAACAACCAAAACGAAGCCTGACGAGAACACAAAGCCAAAAGGACTTAAAACTAAAACTTCTGCGGAAGAAAGAAAATATAAAGCAAAAAATGGACAGATTCTTCAAAAGTTCAGCAAAGGGCTTCACACCGGAGAAAATTACACAGACGGCACATACGTTTATAAGAAAATTACGGCTCAAAGAGGTGGTAAAGAAACTTCGGAGGCACAAGCATACGAATTGTTGAAAGGTGTGCCTAACATAGCTGACGGAAAAATCGTGGAAGTAGTAGATACCGAAACGGGCGAAGTAGTTAAAATGTTAAAGACTCTAAAATACGAGTATGTATTCTCAACAGATGACTCAAAAGAAACTGCAGAAAAAATAGCAAAAACAGATTTGCTTAATAGAGATAACGCATTAAAGTTGGCACAAGCCGTTAATAAGATTGTAGATAATATGATAGATTACAACGACCCACTTCAAGTAGGTTTTGCAAAAGACAACAATCCGTACATTTTAGATTTTTCAAATTCTATGATTGGCAGAGATGATATAAGTTATCATGATTATCTAATGCGAAATTATGGCTATTTAACGAGATTTTTAGAGTATTTCGGTGCAAAAGAAATGGCAAACCAAATTGGTGGTGCCGTAAATCTTGTTGAAAGATTAGGCAAGCTAGACGAAAAGAACAAGTCATTTATGAAGGCTTCTTTAAATGAATATGAATTAGCAATCTTCAATGAACTTGCCGACAACATAATTAAGTATGGAATCAACCCTACAAGTGTGTATGCTGTAATCAATGCTAGAGAGATACCAAAACGAGAGGGCAACAATGAGATACTAAGGACAAGAAACAGAATCACAAAGTATGGGGCGATGTTAGTGTTTTCTCAAGAACCTTTAAGTGAAAAGTTTATAGACGATTGGGAACTTACTCCAATATATGAAAACCACTTTGGAGAAAACAAACTTGAAGAAACTTTTGAAAGAAAACCAGCAACAAGATTAGAAAAACAAACAGCAAAGAAATCCGTGGAGCAAAGTCAAGCAGACACGAAAACCGAAGATACACAAAAGTTTGCTACTGATATGGAACTAAACGATAATAGTGTAGTAGAAAGAATGATTAGACGTGTAGAAGCCGACCCTAGCCTTAGAGAAGCACATGATATTACTTCTATTACAGAAATACGAAATTTGACACGTGATTTTCTAAAAGGCAGACTTGGTGTAGGTCAATTTAGACAACACGCTTACGGTGTGTTTTCTACACTTTCAAATTGGATACGTGTAGGTCAATATTCAGACATAGATACACTTATGCACGAAGCAGGACACTTCATTGATGACGAGATTGTACCAACAATGTATAAAAACAACCCAAAAATGAAGTCTGAACTTAATAAATTGTGTGAATTAGCATTTGAAAAAAGGTATGACAAGCAACCAAAAATAAAGCTTATGGAGGGCTTTGCAGAAGCTACACGTTACTTTATGATAAATCCAAAAGAACTTGCTACTATGGCACCAGTAACAACAGAAATAATTGCACGAGAGTTTGATAATTCTCCAGAATTAAAGAAATTCTATCCTAAAATGCAAAAGATGTTTCACGATTATATCAATATGACGGCAGACGAAAGAATAGATAGTAAGATTGTAAATGGTAACCCAAAACACGAAGTATATGTTGAGGGAGAGCTAAAGAACTTTTTTAGAACGAAGATTATTAAACCTATCTTTAACAAGCTAGAGGGTGCTACAAAATATGATGCTGAAATAAAGAAAGCTTGGGAAAAGAAATATGGCAAAGGAAAGCAACTTCCAACTACATTAAAATTATTTGACAACATTAGACGTTCAAATTCTTCGGGAGAATCAATAGTACAACAACTTAAAACAGGTGTTTTTGACCCGGTTGATGGCAAACGTGTTACTACGGGCTTAGCTAGAATACTAAAACCATTGATAGACGAAGCTGAGCAAACCGCAAAAGCTCAAGGCATTTCAAAAGGCAAACAGATAAATAAAAGATTAAAAGAATTGGCAAGATTAGGTTTAGCGGAACGTACTAAAGAACTTTATGATAGAAGCATAGAAGAAGGAAAGATTCGTGAAACAGGTTATAGATTACCGGATACTCTAACCGTTATTGAAGAATTTAAAGACGATAGAACATTACATACCACTCTCAAACGTATTAGAAAAGTTGGTAATGATATTATAGATTACGCAGTTAAAAAAGGTGTAATAAAGAGAGAAGCAGCAAGCGACATAAAAGCTAAAAATTTATTTTATATGCCACTAAATAGAATACTTGGAGAATATGGTTCGTTTGGGAAAACACAAATAAACGGGGCAACAGGAGAAGCTTACAAACCGTTAAAAGGTTCAGACCTAGATATACAAAACCCATTAGAATCACTTGTAGGGAATTGGGCAAGGGTGCTAAAAACAATAGATGATAACTTTATAAGACAACAAATGGTAAAGGTAGGAAAAGAAGTTGGAGATTATGGAGATTTCTTTACCGAAGTTCCACCTCTTATGAAATTTCAAGGAGAAGTAAGCTTAGAAAAATTCAAAGACTTTTTAGAGCTACATCTATCTCCAGAAGAGTTTAGCAACCTAGACCTTGACGAAACATATAAATTATTTGTACCGGAAGTGGCAGACCCAAGAAAAATGACACTTTCATATCTAAATAAAGGTGTAAGAAAATATATTAAATTTGCCGACAATGATTATGGAAGACCATTATATGAAATTCTAACAAATCTTAATGCGACACAAGCAAATATGTTATTAAATGTAATCTCAAGATTTAACAATGGTATTAGAAAAGGTGCTACAACATTAAACCCATTCTTTGCATTAGGTAATACTTTTTCAGACCAATTCCAAGCTTTCTTATATAGTGATGGTCTAGTAATACCTGTAATTTCAACTATATTTGATATAGCAAGGCTTGGAAAAGCAAGATATTTGAACTGGATTACACAAAACACATCAAGAGAAGAAAATGCTAAGTTATATAGAATGTATAAGGAATCAGGTGCTTCACTTGCTGGTAAATTTAGCTTGCAAGAAGAAAGCGTATTCGAAAAAACACCTCAAGCTTTAGGAGTAAGTAAAAAACAACTATATGGAAAAGACCAAGGTTTAAGTAAAATTAAATCTGCCATTTCTAGCAAAAAGGAAACATTTGAAAAGATAATGGGTTGGCTTCCTGAATACTCCGAAGAAATGACACGTTTCGGTGAGTTTGTACGTGTATTCAAAAAACTAACAAGTGAAGGTATGTCAGAAGCACAAGCTAAACTTGAAGCCGGAGTTAAAGCTAGAGAAATAACACAAGACTTCTCAATACAAGGTGAGCTTATGCAAAACGTAAATAAGGTTATTCCTTTTTCTAGTGCTAAGGTGGGCGGTTTATATAGATTTGCTCAAGAATTTAAGAACCATCCGGGAAGATTATCAATGCGTATGGGTATGCTAATAGGGTTAGCACTTCTAGTAGCACAATTAAGACACGGAGATGACGAAGCAGAAGATTACTATGAAGAATTAAATAACAGAAAGAAATTTGACAATTTCGTGTTTAATAACCCACTTGACCCAGCACATCCATTTACAATTAAGAAGCCACAAGGTACTCCAAGATATTTCTTAAACTTTGCTGAATACGTATTTGATTTGGCTTCAGGGTACATTCCAAAAGGAGAAGAACAAAAGAGATTCCAAGACTTTCTACAACTTTCACTCGAAGACCAATTACCGGGTTCAGATCCAACGGACTTAATGCCAAGCTTTATAACACCATTTTTAGAAAACGCACTAAATCAAGACTTCTATTATGGTTCAAAAATAGTGCCACAAGAACTTGAAAAATTAGACCCAAGACACCAATATAATGAGTACACAAGTGAATTTTCAAAAGCGATTGGAGATATCTTTAATTGGTCGCCAATGCAAATTGACAATATCATTGAGGGTACATTTGCAGGTTTAGGTTCACTAACATTAGACGCTACAGATAGGATTTATGACATAATAACAGGTAATGACACAAGAGTACCAACACAAAGTTATGCTACAAGTAGACTAATGGGAGATGTATTCCGTAGCTCCGAGTCTGTTAATGTCGTTTATGATAAATTAGAAGAATACGAAAGAGAAGAAGCAGAAGGAAGAATTACACAAGAACAACAAGAAGAATACGAAAGATTAAAGGTTGCCAAGACTTCATTTAATAAGATTTCAAAGCAAATGAAAGCTATACGACAAGATAGCACAATGACTACCGAAAGAAAGCAAGAAGAACTTAGCAAACTATATGAGCTTCGTACTGACACGGCAAGATACTACCTAGGTAAAGATTTACTTAACGAAGAGAACAAAGCTAAAGTAGAACAATATAAATTCTATCCAGCAAGCACAACATATAAGTATGAAGTAGGAAACAAGACTGTAGAACTATCTTTTGAGAGTGAAACGATACAAAAAGCTTATGCAGAAATGTTACAAAAAGAATACGAAAGAGAATTGAGAAAGCTAAAAATGAGAGCTAAGTATAGAAAAGCAACTCCAGAAGAACAAGTTGAACAAGAAAAACAAGTGTTATCTAATGCAAGACAATCTGTTAATGAAGAAATGAAAAAGAGAGTTTATAGAGGACAAATAAAATAGGGAGGGCAAAATGCTCTCCCTTTAATATGGAGGTAATTAAATGAAAACTAATTTAGGACTTGTAGAATATTGCAAGAAACAGCTAGGACTTCCTTATTGGTGGGGCACGTTTCGGGCAAATAGCTTCACAAAGCTTATATGAGCAAAAAAAGAAACAGTACCCAAGTCAATATGTGGCAACAGATTTTAAATACCAATTCGGCAAAAGAGTTCACGATTGCGTAGGGCTTATAAAAGGCTATTTATGGAATAACGATGGCAAACTAACTTATAATGCAGCACAAGACAAAGATGTAAGTGGTATGTTAGCTAATTGCAACGAAATAGGAGATATAAAGAACATACCAGAAATTCCGGGAATACTTGTCTTCATGCGAGGACACGTTGGGGTTTATATAGGAAATGGAAAAGTTATAGAAGCAAGAGGACATAGTTACGGAGTTGTAGAAACATTCCTTAATAACAGGCCTTGGACGCATTATGGCAAATTGGATTGGATTGAATATAAGGAGGAAGAAGAAATGAATGAACAATATGGTTATGAAGTATATAACACAATAGAAGAAATACCAGATTGGGCTAAAGCAAGTGTACAAAAAGCAATTGACGTAGGTATACTAAAGGGAACAACAAAAGGCTTGCACCTAACCTTGATAGAGGTAAGAACAATATGTTGGCTTGATAGGTGTGGTTGTTTAGATAACGTAGAAGAGCCCGCCGAATAATTGGCGAGCCCTATGTTATATTGTATCTATTACAAGTGATGCTTTTCTATCTAGTTCTTCCATAACGTGAGTGTAGACGTTCATAGTTATACCAATATTAGAGTGCCCTAATCGCTCTGAAATGGTTTTAATGTCTACACCACCAAAAAGAAGTAGGGAAGCATGAGTATGTCTTAAATCGTGGAAACGTATCTTATCAAGCTTATGACGTTTTTCAAACTCTCTAAACCACGAAGTAACACAATGTGGGTCAAGATTTGAAAATAGATACTTATTATTTGGATGCGTTTCCATATATTCTTTTAACAAGTTAATAGTGTTTGGTGAAATAGTAATCTTACGTTTTGAAGAACCTGTCTTAGTAGGAAATACTTGTATTTTCCCGTCTACTTTTTGACGAGATTTTTCTACACTTATTATTCCATTCTCCAGATCCACGTCTTCAAAATCCAGACCAAATATTTCGGACAATCTTAAACCCGTCCATAATGCTAGTTCTATAACATACTTGTTATCATTTGATTCGTTTTGCAAAAGTTCTAAAACGTGTTTATATTCTTTTTGTTCCCATACGTGTAACTTTTCTTCACGTTCCATATCCGAAAAAGATAGTTTGACCTTTGAAAAAGGGTCTTGCGATATTAAGTCATTACTATATGCCGTGTGCATAATATTCTTTAATACCGCAAAAATCTTTTTAATCGTACCAGCAGAAATATTCTTTTCAGGGTGTTGTAAATTCTTTTTTGATTTAAGTTCTAATATATAATCATTTATTATCATTGGTGTAATCTGTTCTAATTTTTTATTCCCAAACTTAGGCAATATGTGGTTTTTTAGTTGCAATTTGTAATTCTTAATTACAGTTGGGCGACACGTAGGTACAACGTGAACCTCTAACCATTTCTTAGAATACTCGCTAAGGGTATATTGCTTTTTGGCAATTTTCCCTTGGTCACAATCAACTATCCAATCAGAGTGTCGCTTATTGATTTCCGCTTTTGTAAGTCCAGCTATTTTTATTGTCTTTGAGTATCTTTTCCCGTTAATCATGTGTTGAAATCTAATACTTGTGTTAGTTTTGTTTGTCATACACATAGTAATTCCTCCTTTTGTGGCTAAATAAATACCACCTTAAAAATTTTTTGTCAATATGCTTGACACTCAAAAGAAGTATGATAAAATCTATTCAAGAACAGAAATTACTATTTGAAGTTACACGAGTTTTTACACCAAGTTACCTCAGGCATTAAGTAAATAAGGCTTAAAAATATGATAATTTGCTTCCTACAGGGGGAGCCAAGAAAATATTTTTAAGCAACTTACAAATACTTTGTAGGTTGTTTTTTTATGCAAAGAGTCTACATTTAAGCACTCTTGAAAACTTTGAGGTAATAAGTTTTTCAAGTAGTTTCTGTTCAAAACTATACAGAGTGCTTAGATGTGGGCTTTTTCTGTTTTACACAGAAATTGCACCACTTAGAGCCCCAATTTCCCATGTTTCATTACTCAAAACGTTTCTCCTTTTTTTGTAAATGATTTAAAAGTAATTATCTTTTGGGGCTCTTCTTTTTTTATAAGCACGGAAAGGAGAATGTATGCACGAATTGTTGCAAAACATTGATTCACTAATTAGTCATCATTTTGAACACAAAATTAAATATGTCAAATGGACTGATAGCGACACAGAAGATTTCGTAAATGACAAGATTGAAGAAGTATTAGACAAGATTTATGACTATGCTTTTGAAGAAATTTGGGAAACACACGACGAAATCGACAAAGCCATTCAAAAAATGGAACAAGATTGGGAAGAAAACCCTCTTTCACGCAAAAATTTCAACGTGCATATGTTAAAACATAGAAAGGAGGGATATGAATGAACATCTACGAGAAAATGTTAGCAATTAGTTCTGAGATAGGAACGATAGCGAAGAACCTTGAAGTTAAGTATGGCACAACAACATATAAAGCGGTAAGTGAAGCAGATGTACTAAGACCAGTCAAGGAATTAGAAAAGAAATATGGGATATATAGTTATCCAAAATCAAGAAGAGTAATAGATAAAGGAACTATTACGAACTCCAAAGGTAATACTTCACTATTCATGAGAATAGAAACAGAATACTGCTTTGTGAATATTGAAAAACCTGAGGAACAAATAACCACAACCACTTATGGCGATGGTGTTGACACACAAGACAAGGCTCCAGGAAAAGCTATGACGTACCGGAGATAAATATGCCATTTTAAAAGCATATAAAATTCCAACTGGTGAAGACCCAGATAAAGATGGAAGTCCAACAGATAATATGTTTGAGTTTGCTGACATAGCAGAACAAACAATTGACAAAAATAAAGCCGATACACTTACAAGTTTAAAAATTGATAAAGAAGATGCTATTGCAATACTTAGAGAATTTGGCTATGAAAAATCTTCACAAATAAAAAACAAAGATTTTGCGGAAATATTTAAAGCGATGAAGAGATTTTCAAAATGATAGATTTAGTAAATCATACTTGTAATGGTAAATGTTCAAATTGTGGTGAATGTTGTTCAGACTTCTTACCGCTTAATCGAGAAGAAATAAAGAAAATTAAGAAGTATATGAGAACTCATAAAACAATCAATCACTCTAAATCAAATTGTTTTACCAGTTATAACTTTGTATGTCCTTTTAGGAATAACAAGGAAAGCAAATGCGATATATATGAGGTAAGACCTTTTATATGTCAAGTTTTTAAATGTGATACGCAGCCAGAACAAGCAGAATTTGTACGTGACGAGCTATCAAAAGTAAGAGAAATACATAGTATGAAAAGTACATTTTTTAATGATAATTCTAATATCACACTTTTTAGAAATGCAATTCATGGAGATACATTAAGTAGAGATATTTTAGAAAGTGTATATAAAGAATAAAACCATGGCAAGGTCAAGCCGTTAAAACCCTCCGACAGAGTGCCCTCAAGTCGCAAACAAAAGGGGTTTCACAAATATTATTGTGTGTATTGGGGTAGGTATTTTGAGTGCCTATCTTGGTTTGTAGCTCTGCGAAAGCTACAAACGTGAAGCCTTTACCACCCTTTAGGCTTTGCAGAATGGGATAAAAATTAAACCCATTCACTAACCAGCTACTGGTTTTAACGTATTAAATTACGGTTTAAAGACACCCTGCAAATCAAAAAAACTTAGTCCATGCCGAGAGCTAGGCTCGGCGAATATTTTTATTTTTAGGAGATAAAAAAAGGAGTTACTAATGAAGATAGAAGCAAGGCTTGTGAATATGCACTACGATTTCATACAAAAAGGTACTAAATTGGAGTTTTTTTGTTATGGTAATGAAACACCTAACCTAGAAAAATATCTAGGCAAAAAAGTCAATTTAGAGCTTAAAGGAGATAAAAGAAGTGTAGGTGCTAATGGCTATTTATGGGTATTGCTAGGAGAGCTACAAGAAAAATTAAAGATACCAAAAGAAGAATTGTATAGACATTATATTAGTGATTGTGGAAGTTACGAGGTATTACCTATTAAAGACGAAGCTGTATCAAGGTTCATAGAGAGCTGGAGCTTGAATGGTTTAGGTTGGCTTTGTGATACAACCAAATCTAAATTTAAAGGCTATACAAATGTATTAGCATATTACGGAACAAGTACATATTCTAAGGAAGAAATGACTGTACTCCTTGAACAAGTAGTTCAAGATTGTCAAGAACAAGGAATACCAACGAAGAGAAAAGAAGAGATAGAAAGTTTGTTAGAGGAGTTAAATTGAAATGAAAGTAGATAAAGAAGCCCTATGGGAACAATATTTAGAAGAAAGTAAGAAAAATGGTGCGGTACTACACGTGTACCTAAACAAAGTTTCACCGCTAGATATACTAAAAGGAAACGCACTAACACCTATGATAGATTCAAAGATACGTGATAGTTTTACTGCAGGTGCACTTCTTGTAGCACTAGACTCATTTAAAGAAATGCTATTAAAAAAGCCAGGTGCAAAGGAAAGCTACAATTTCTTAAAATCGGGTGTTGTAGCAAGTTACAAAGTAAATATGAAAGAGGCGAAAGATAATGAATCAAACAACGATTAGTGGAAATTTAGGTAAAGACCCTGAACTAAGAACAACCAATAGTGGAATGAAAGTAGCAACCTATTCAATTGGAGTTTTCAGAGCAAATCCAAAAGAAAAAGAAAAACCATTTACTGATTGGTTTAGTGTTGTAGCTTGGGGAGAACAAGCAGACTTAGTAATGGATAACCTAAAAAAAGGTACAAAAGTATTAGTAAATGGAAGATTCCAAACAAGACACTATGAAGATAAAGATGGAAAAATTGTATATGTAACAGAACTATTCCAAAACGATTTTTGGATAGCACCTCAAAAGAATAAAAATCCATTTGATGAGAGCCCATTTTAAGAAAAGAAAGGAAAGAAATGAAATGATGCATTACGAAGAAAATGAAGAAGATTTTGGAGAGCTAATAGAGGAGCTTTTTGAAAGCATAAAAAAGAAAGCAAAAGAGCTAGAAAAGATGAAAGCAGAAATAACACCACGAAAAGAAGCACAAGTAAATAGAAAATTGAAATTGCAGGAAGAAAATGACCGATTACAAAGAAGAATGGAAAAGGTTACAGACAACACGTATGTTGAGATTGGCGAATTTTTAAATGAGTACCTTGAAGAAGACAATGAACGATTAAGAAAATTATACGATAAATGTGAAAAATGGCTTATAGACAATAACAAACCATTTAAAAATGAGATATGAAAAGGGTAAGCAAAGAAACCTACAACTATGTGTATAACAAATGTATGGGTATGTGTGTACTTTGTAGTAAGACTAAAGGTTTAGAATTACATCATATATGCGGAAGAGGACGTTTTTTAACAGACGAACCGCTAAATTGTGTAATGCTATGCCATGACTGTCATCACAACAAAGTACACGGCAACCTAAAAAAATATAGACCAATACTTTTAGATATAGCGAGTGAAATATATGGCATAAAAATATATGCTGATAAACGAAGGGGGTAAGAAAATTATGGAACAACCTAGTTATTATGCGATAATACCTGCAAATGTTAGGTATGATAAAGAGTTAAAGCCCAACGAAAAGCTACTTTTTGGAGAAATTGTAGCTTTAACCCAAAAAGACGGAAGTTGTTGGGCTACAAACAGATATTTTGCTGAGTTATATGACACTACAAACGAAACAATTAGTAGATATTTGAATCACTTAAAAGAAAAAGGCTATATAACAATTGAGTTTCAATACTCAAAAGAAAACTCAAAACTAATTGAAAAACGAATCATACGTATTGACAGAAAAATCAATACCCATTGTTCAAAAAATCAAGGGGGTATTGATGAAAACATCAAAGAGAATAATACAAGTAATAATAATAATATCCCCCCTATATCCCCCCAAGGGGAAACCGAGGAAGACCAAAAAGAGTCTGACGAGGAAAAGAGATTATATAATTTTAATATTCTATGGGATGAGTATCCTAGAAAAGATGGTAAAGTAAATGCTTATAGACATTACAAAGTTTGGTTAAAAGGTAGAGATACACCTCTAGGTAGGAAAAAACTAACAAACTCGCAAATGTATGATGCAATACAAAACTACAAAATGCAGATAGCTGATAAAGGCACAGATTCTAAATATATTAAACAAGGCAGTACATTTTTCAATCTAGGAATACTTGACTACCTTCCTAAGGAAGAAGAAGATGGTTGATTTAGAAGATATTAGAGCGATAGCGACACCACAAAGTTTAGCAAGATATATACTAGGCTCTCCTATGAAAGAGAGAAAAAATGAACTTTGGTACAAATCACCATTTAGAGAAGAAACCGAACCAAGCTTTGAAGTAAGTGAGAGAGGATTCCATGATTTTGGTTCGGGAGAACATTTAGACATATTTAGCTTTGTACAACGAGTAAGACATTGTTCTTTCATTGAGAGTGTAAACATACTAGCGAGTATATATGGAATTGCAGACAGAGATTACGAAAGCAACAAGTTAAAAGATTGGTGCAAAAAGCAACGAGAAGAACAAGAAGAATATCACAAAATGCTAAATTGGTTTTACTTTAGAGTATGGGAAGAAGTAGACAAAGAGTATAAAGACAATAGTGAGTGTCTAAGGATATATACACCGGACAAATATGTAAGCACATACAAGATACTCATAGACCAAAG
>Ga0326514_10000879_pt1 | contig 19831 bp, 31 predicted proteins | sample 3_2548_0518_D_FD_203653 | JGI IMG/M metagenome (GOLD analysis project Ga0326514, IMG submission 203653) | Bovine rumen microbial communities from UC Davis, California, United States - 3_2548_0518 | ecosystem: Host-associated > Mammals > Digestive system > Stomach > Rumen | place: USA... | reverse complement strand
AAGAGAAGGTGCAAGAATACATCTTTTGTTTTCGAATCCTTGTACCATCCCCATTCGAGGATATTTCGGTCAATCTTGATGAATGTCGTTTTCTCGGCCATTAAATACCACGCTCCAATATTAGATAGATCATTCCCGCCGCCTGTTCGGGAGTGCAAAACACGAACGTGCATCCGTAGCGTTCTTGCATGGTGTGCATCGCCTTGCATAGCCGTTCCCCGGTAATGGCGCGGGGTGATTCCGCAATCCGTGGATTCCACCACCGCGCCACATCATCGACCGAGCGGATGCCGTCTTCGTTCTCGATGAGAATATACAGATGGCACCCGTTGTCCTTGGCCTTTACCAGCTCGCGCCGGAACCGTGCGTGTTCCTCATTGGTGCCGCCGATGTTCTGCGCGATCTCCTGCATATTGGCTTTGGTGTCGACCGATACGGCAGGGGCAAGGCAATAGTCCCCATAAGGTAAGGCGCACCGGGTCAATTTGTCGCCGTGGGCCTCAAACGCCCGGTGCTTTATTTCGTGTTTTCCCTTCTGCTGGCGGCTATCCTCCAAGATGACCATTTTTAGAAGGGCACATCATCCGGGTTGATGCCTACGAAGTCGGGCACCGGGGATGCAGGCGCGGACGCCTTGGGTTCGAGCTTCGTTAATTCGGGCACCTTGAATTTGCCTTCCTTGATGGCCTCGACCGTGAGAATGGACTTCACGCGGGTGCGTTCCTTGACTTCGCCGCGGTCGTTCTCGTATTCCTCGTAACCGATTACAAGGCCGATGCGCTTATGTACGAGGCCCTGTTCGTCGAAGCCGTCACCGGCCTTGATCGCGAACGCGGTTCCGTTGGATGCGTCCACCGCCTCAAGAAATCCCTTCATCATGCCGAAAATGGTTCGGTCTTTCTTCTCGTCGCCTGTCTGCTTGTAGGAGCGAACGAAAGAATGCGCGAACGGGTGTTCCTTGCTCCAATCGTCCCCGTAGAAGCCCTTAAATTCGCCCTCTGCGATGTCGTAGATCACGTTGAAGTAATATTTATCGGCCTTCACTTCTACGCCCGTAATTTCGCAGATATAGCCGCCTGCGGGCAGTTTCGGACGGTCGGAAAAGGTGACCGCCTCGGCGTTCTTGTAGATGTTCCCAAATGCGAGCATTGTTGTTCCTCCTTTACTTAATCGAAATGTTGTTCGTTTCTACCAGTTCGCATCCTTCGATGCTCTTACCAGCCACGAGCGCGGCTTTTATTGCGGTCTTGTCGGGTTCCTCGGTGACCTTGCGCCGGATGTATTCTTCGGGAAGCTCGGTGCCGAATTCGATTCGTACGGCCTTTGCTTTGCGCCAGTTGATCGCGGCGCGTGCCGTTTCGAATTTCTGCCCGTCCAGTACGGCGGCGAGGTACTTTGTGAGGGATTCCGCTTTCCGCTCCTTCGCCTTTGCGCGATCGGACATCGCCTTCGCTTCGGCTTTCAGCTCGTCGGCATCGCTCTTGAGGTTCTTTACCCAGCAAGCAATATTTTCGATTTTGCGGTCGCGCTCCATCTGCAACGCTTCCAGCTCGGTGTAAACCTCGCCGTCGATTTCGCCCGTTTCCGGGTCAACGCAACGATCCATCGCGGCCATAATTGCCGCATCGATTTCGAATAGGTTTGCCATGTTACTTTTTCTCCTTGGTCTTATCTGTGAGAGGCTTTAAGTTCCAGTATTCCCGGATTGCCGCGTCAACGGCTTTTAAGTCGTTCGGGATTTCCTTATCGGCAAACATGCCGATTGGGGTTTTTGCAGGTGGCATCCCGTTTGTAATGAACGTGTAATGCTCGCCGTCCGTCTGCGCAATTAGCGTAATCGGGACCATTCCTTCGATTCCGCCAAGGTTGGTATCAAGCATCTTGCCTGCGGTCTTGGCCTTCATATGGCCGTAATCGTCAAATTCGGGATGGTGGAGCAGATAAACGATCGTGTCGTTGTTGGTGCCACGGATGATGACGTCAAGCATCGTGCGGAAGTTCACCGCCATTTGGACGAATTTGTCGTAGCCTTTTTCGTAGGCGCGCGCCATGTTCTCGAAGGCCATTAAATACTGGCTATCGTCGATCGCGTATGCCCGAAAGGTGTTCTTCATCAACGTGCTTTTGATGACCTCATAATCGGACGTGTTCGCGGTGTCCAGCTCTGCGCGGAACGGAAGCCGCTTCGATGCCACGTTCAACACCCCGATTTCGCCTTTGCGGAAGTTCCGAAGGCTCGTGCTTTTGCCCGTGCCGGAAGCTCCCAAGATAAGTGCAACAGTTCCCATAGTTTTTTAGTTCTCCTTTCTCAATCTCTTTACAACCAGTTCGCGCCGCCATAAGCAGGGGACGCGGGATTCCATTTTGTGAACGTCGGACACCTTTTCCGGGTGATGCCCGATCCCGCCGACATTCGGCACCATATAGAACGCGTGCCACATTGTCGGGTATTGCTTGACCTTTACGAACCGAACGATGGTCCGCGCACATCCTGTCGTTTTTCTTAAAGAAGCCACGAATTCACCTCCACGCCATCGATGCGGCCACGAAGCAGAATGTTTTTATCGTTCCGCACATACTCGAAGGGTCGTTCGTCGAATATCTTGTAAAAGGTTTCCGGCACAACTACAACCAATCCGATAAACTCCGACCCCTTGTCGAGCGTCCACCCGACCTGCACGATGTGAAGGCCTTTCGTTTCGACTTCGTGCGCGATCGTCCGCGCCGTATCAATGGCCATTTGGAATGCGTCGGGAATCTGCACGGGTTCGGGCTTATAAGTCGCCCAAGGGCCCGGCCCGAAGGCTAATTCCGCGTGCTTCGCAAATAACGAGCGATCGCGTTTCGGCTTTGGCATCTTCCGGCACGCCGGACAGAATTTCGCGCCCGGGCCTGTCGGGATGTACGGTTTGCCGCATAGCACGCAGGCTTTCGGCTTGATTTTCAGTTCGACGGCCTCGTCGCCCAGCAACAAGGCGGGTTTCTTCTCTGTCATCCCGTCCACCTCCTACGCGGTCGCGATCCACGTAACCACGACCCATACCAGCAGGGCCGCCGTTCCGGCCATCGTGCCAACCTCGAGTAAGAATTCCGCGAATCTTGCGCGGTTCAGCTTGTAACGTTTCATCGGTTTAACTCCTTTCCTAAACCGATTAAATCGGTTCATTGACTAAAAAAATAATGTTCTTGTATTCCACCCCGTAAACGTCCTCGATGCGTTTTAACACGCGGACGTCGGGGAATGCGCGGCCTTTTTCGTAGTTAAGCAAAGTTGCATCCGAAACGCCGATCTTCTTTGCGGCCTCGACCTGCGTTAAACCAGCGTTAACGCGCGCCGCCTTTAAGGTGAGTTTTTCCATGCCTTATCGTTCCTCCTTTACTGGTACCCATAACGGGTCGATGATGTGAAGCCGCCGAACGGCCTTTGCTTTTACCTCGTCCAGCGATCCGAAGAAGAAGACTTCCGCGGTCGCCGGGGTCGATACCCAAAAGCCATCGAGGCCGAGTTCGTGCCCCGGACGGTAGCGGGTGAGGGTGCCCGGGTTGTCCCGGGCGGTTTCGGGGTTGTAGATGTTCGCCATTATTTGTCCTCCATGCTTGCTTTAAGAGATATACACAGAAACGGTAACAAAGTACGTTCTTTCGTAATCGCGGCTTTTCCATCCGATGACAAAATCATCGTTGATCTTGATTTCGCTTTCGAGAATCGCTTTCGCGCAATCTTCGAAATAAATGTCGTTGATCGCTTCTTCGAATTCCTCATACGAAGTCGCTTCGACCTTTTCGCCCATGTCCCGAAAATAAAGGGCAACGGGTTCTTTGCCGATAATCTTTGCGGCGTTGTTGTAGTCGTTTACGACCTTGAATGCGTCCTTGAATGTCATTTTTCATCCATCCATATACCGCCGGGATTTGCCGCCCGGCTCGGCTTGGTTGTTTTGTCTTAATAGGTGATGCGGATTTGCCATGCGTCGAAACGGTCTACAAGTTCGAGCCTTGCAGATGCGCCGCATTCTTCCAAGAAGGCCGCGAACCTTTTGTCGGCCATTACCTTTTCCGCACGTTCCAGCGACTTTTCCTTTGTTGCAAACTCGCCGCCGCAATTAACGGTTGCGGTGCGCTTCTCCATCTGCTGGCCTGTCATCATCGCTTTTGGGAATTTCTTTCCGTCTTCGCGAATCTCGCCTATGGTCTTTTGCAGGTTCTTCTTGATCGCCTTTAAGTCTGTCATTTTTTCATCCCTCCTGTAAACGGGCCGTCGCGTGCGGCCGATATAATCATATCTTGCCTACATGTTACGCCTATTAAATCGGTTTGTCAAATGTTTTTTTCGGATTTTCCGTAATTCCGTTTTGCTTTTCTCGGCTTTTGTTCTATAATTGCGTTACCACCTTATTGATTGAAAGGAGATGCGAACAGTGGAAAACGTGTGCAAAAGCCGTTTTTGTCGCATAAAAATAAAAAAATCCCCGGCAAAAAAGCCGGGGAAGGTTGATTTTATAGGCTTTGCGAAGTGTCGCAAAAAGTCGCAAATCGCGATAGATGTTGAAATTTCAAGTATTTAGAGGCGGTCAAAAATCGTTGTGAGGATGGCCGCCATTTCTTCGCGCTTTACGGGGTCGAGCGGTCGGAAGGTTTCGAAGGAATGTTCTTCATCGTCGCCGACCATTAAACCGTTCGCGATGCAAAATTCGATAAAGGGTTTCGCCCACGCGCTCGCGGGTTTGTCTTTCAGCTCATCGAGCCAACGCGCCATAAATGCGCAAAATTCTTCGTATGTCACTTTGTCGGCCTCCTTGATTGCCGGATTTTTGATGCACCCTTCGTAGCGGTACGACTTGCCCATCCAATAGCACCCATCGCGCCATTGACCGTCCGCGCCGGGTTTGCGGGTGTACAGGGTCCACGCCTTGCCGTAGTATTCGGATTCTGAGCAGACGAAGCCGGGGGAATTGGTCGCCTTGCCTTCTACGAATGCGACATGGCCGAAACCACCTTTGCCGCCGCTCCAAACCATTACGCCGCCGGGTGTTGGCTCTTGAGTTACCTCTAGGCCCTGCGCGTGCGCGATCTTCACGAAGTCGCAGGCATTGCCACGGGCCGCAAGCCACTTAATGCACCCGTAGTCGCCGAGGGCGTTAAATGCGCCGACCGCGTAGCCAACGCAATTCGGAAGCACGTTCAAGCCTTCTACGCGTGCGGCAGGGTTGCCCAGCTCGCACGGGGAATACCCGCCGGATGCCTTCGTGTTGAAGTACGGGTCACCCTTGGCGGGCATATGCAGGCACGGAAGCGGGCGAGCCATTATTCGTCAACCTCGGGAAGGCCCGCAATGCTGGTAAGAATGGAAATGATGCCAGCTACCGCCGAGATCGACAGAACGCCGAGCCAATCCACATCGGCGAAATACTGTCCAACGGTGAGCATCGACACCGCCGTCTGTGCAACGGTCTTGATCGCGCGTATAAGGGCCGCGCGGAGCCACTTTTTCGATAGGTTCATTGTTTTGCCTCCAAATCTTCGATACGATGATTCGCGACTTTGAGTTTTTCATCAAGAACGGTTATTTTTTCTTCTACGGAATACATCCGTTCCACGAGGTGGTTGTGCGCCTCAACCTTGCGTTCGAGGTTAACGAGGCGCACTTCGATAATTGCGGCGTTCTTTCGGTTGGAGAAATACACGCCGAGAAAAGAGAAGGCACCTGTTATGAGTGCCACGATGATAGCATCACTCACGGGTTACGCCTCCTTTGGAGCCTTGTATTCTGCGGTGAGGGTAACGAGGTCAACCTCGCTGATAACGGAGATCGTGTTCGTGCCTTTGGAAGTGTGCAGAGCCTGCCCATGTACGCTCTCTGTGGTTTCCTCTTCCAAGGGGTAAAGGACGATGACGGGAGTACCAGAAGCGTACTGGTCGGCAAGCCACGCTTTATAGGCCGCCGCATCTGCGCAATCCGTGTTCTTTATGTACATCGTGTTTGCGGAAGAGACATTGGATTTTATGCTCCCGTTAGTCATATTTGTGGTTGTGGTTGATGCGGCTTCAGACTTGAAGTGTGAGCTTATCAATACGACCTTAGCTGGGAATGCCACCCCATACGAGGCAAGTCCAGGACGATACGCTCCATTGACAACATTGCCATCTTCTTCGCCCGTCATCACATATATGCCGACTCGTCTTGTCACCGCTCCGCTGATGATGTTCTGCGTGTCGGTGTAGTCACCAACGGCGAAGAGGTTCTGTACGGATGCGGTCTGCGTACCAAGGGAAAGCACTTCGGGAGTGCCGTCCACGATGAGTTCGTAATCGTCCACGACATTGCCCTCAAGCAGAGTGCCGCCCGTTGCCGTGTAGAAACTGCCGCTTATAAGGTCGTACAGACCAGCAACATCGTTACTGTCCTTGGCGGGTAGCAGGTCGCAGATGACTTCGTTGCCCCTTGTGACCTTGAATTTGCGGACGTAACCTTTCCAGTTGTAGCCGTAACTTCCGTTGTAGAAACGGCTTAAAACGGCGTTCTTGGTTCCATTGGTGAATGACCACGGAGTAAAGGTAACAGTAGCATCGTCTATCGTGAGCGTTCCGTTAACAAAGTCGTGCCGTGACGAATGCCACCCGGTGTCCACACGCACCTCTGTGTCCACCTTGCCATTTGCGGCATCATATCCGTAATAAGTCTGATTACCATAGAGTGCCGACGATTCACCAAGTTTAAATACGCCATAAACAGCACCATATCCAGTAGTAGACGAGTTGCGATACTCGCATTCAATCACATCCGTGCTGGCAAGATAAACATCGGTGATGATGTATTGCGACCCGTTACCACCGACATACTCCAACAGTTTATAACCTGTCGGCAGACCGCTTCTGTGCCGCATTTTGAGTTTGCCGTTATTGCACACGATGTCCACAGGGTTGTCGGGCGTGGGTGTGCCGTCCTGTACTGTCTTGCCGTCTTGCGTGAGCGATACGAGCGTTGCGGCGAGTGCATCAAAGGTGATGGGTGCCTCGCCTGTAATGGTCTTGACCACGGAACCGCCGCCGCCTTCTGCCCATTCTGCGAGGAAGATTTCCACCCTCGTAATGGGCGTGGGCGTTTCCACATCTTCGCCTGCGATAGCGGCGAGGAAAGTTTCCACTCTTGTTATCGGCTTCGGCAGGGTCACCGTTTCGCCTGCGATCGATGCGAGGAAGGTTTCAATGCGAGTAATCGGCGAGGGCGTTACGACATTTGCACCGGCTATTTTCGCCAAGAACATCTCAACCCTCGTGATGGCGTTCTGCGTGGGCGTGGTGCCTTCCTTGGCATCTACGATAAATTCTTCAAGCCGAGTGATCGGCGTGATGTCTGCCATCTACGGCACCTCCTTTATTCGGCTTCGGGTTCTGTTGCGGGTTTTACGCGGTACTCGTTCTGCATCTGTGCGCCCTCATCCGTGGACAGGGTCACGAGGTAGCGCGGGCAGTTCTTGTCCTTGCGATTGGTCGCGCACTTTTGGTGGAACAGGCCGTAAGCCTCGTCCTCGTCCTCCTTTTCGTAGGCGGCGAAACTTGCCTTGCCTTCGTTGTTCCACGTCTTCTCGAAGATGTTAAAAGCCATTTTATTTCCTTTCTGCCGTTCGGCTGATAGGGTGATAGGTTCGTGTATAAGGGCGGCTACAAAGTCATTCCCGCCCGCAGGCATTGGGAGCAGACCAAACCTCGCCGCCCGTGGGGTTAGTTATGTCCTAAATAGAGCCACTCAAGGTAGTCAATCCACCTGCCGAGCCGCCCTTTTCTGTGCGGTCTTGCCGTCTTGTAAATGTCGGGGTTGCTATACAATGAAAAAAACAGATAGTGTAGCATATCGGTTTCCTCCGTTATAGGTCTGCGGATATGTTTATATACGAAGAGGTGTTGTTTAACTGCAACAGGCAAAATTCGCCCGTTGTCAAGCCTGCTGTTTCAACGGTCACAAGTACGCCACCAGTTACACGCAGTTTGAATGTTATTCCCGTTATTGTGTGCGTTCCCGATGTACCGCCTTTTACTGCGATTGTTCCGCTTGTGGTAATTGTCGGTGTCGCATCCCGCATATTGTTCGGTAACGGTATCAAAATGGTTGCAGATGTTGCGCTATCGGCAATACCATAGCCACAATAACCATACTGCGCAGATGTTTTTAGCATCGTGTCGTAAAAGTTGCACTTTGCCAATTCTTCCGCATAGTTCGGCGGCGCATCGTTCGCAAGGGTGGATACGGAGCCGAGTTCCCACTTGAACGCATAAACGCTTATATCTGCGTTTGCAGGCAATTCGAATTGGAAGCCAATCATACTTGTTCCTGTTACTGTGATACCGAGCCTTGCCCCGTTTGAAAAAGAACCCGTGTATGCTGTTCCGCTTGACGGAATTACAACTGCCCCACTATCAACAGTTCCGTCCGCATACATAACAGAAATAGTTACTGTACTGCCGATTAGGAGAGCATCATATGGGCAATTCTCGTAAAACGTGCCGCCGTTTGTGCTTCGTATACGCAAACCGCCAGCACCTAGCACCGCCGTATTGCAGTTGTGTTGCCGCCACCTGTCAACAGTTAACCCATTTGCCGTACTGCTTGAAAAATACCGCTGGTTCACTCGGAAAAAGGGGTTATCCAACAGGTTACGCCCGCCGCCACCTCCACCGCTTGCGCCGATGTTCAGTTGTGCGAACGCCTTCTCGCCGCTCGTCGTGTTCTCGTCCTTCGTGAACAGGCCCGTTACTTTGTCCACCTGCGCGCCTGTTTCTTCGAGGATGTACGCGTCGTCTATGTTGATATTTGGCATTGTGTTACCTCCTTATGCGGCCCGATATAGGAACAGGCACCAGCCTTGCCCACCGTCACAACCACGGGAGCCTTTGCCGCCTGCGCCACCTTTGCCGAGGGTATAGTTTGTTGATGTGGAACCCGACGGACGATCTACGGCACCGCCGCCGCCACCACCACCGCCACCGTTACCGCCTTTACCGCCGCCGCCTAATAGCGGGGTGAATGTGGAAGGTAATGCGTCGGCACCTTTTGCACCGTTGCCGCCTGTGTGTGTGCTACTGGTTGCGGTTCCGTCTTCGCCGTTGTTGCCGTTGTTCCCATACGCGGCACCCGAACCGCCACCACCTGCACAAATCCATTTGTAGTCGGGGTTGGAATAATACCAAGTGTGTGTTGTGCCGTTTTTGCCGCCCTTGTAGGTAACATCACTCGCAACAAGGTCGGAGCCGTCACACCATTGATGCAGATTGATGACGCCGCCCGCCGCGCCTTTGTAATCGCCTGCGGGTGCTGGTAATGCGTATGTGTCGCCCGTAAACTGGTTCGTAAAGCCTCGTTCGGGGATGGTTCCATCTGCGCTCGTGTAGGTGACGCCATTAACCGTTATGGTCGTTGCGCCGCCTTCGTTGCCCTCTGCGCCATTCTCTGCGCCACCTGCGCCCGGTGCGCCGATGTTAACCGTTACGACGTCGCCTTCGTTGACCGGGATTGAAACTTGCAACACCTTGCCAGCGTTCCCGCCTGCGCCAACTTCGCCACCTTCTCCCGCGGTCGTGTCGCCACCTAAAACGCCATCACCGCCCGGGGTGCCATCGAATCCAGCTTGCCCGCCTTCGCCCGCGCTACCGAGTACGACGGTTAAGGTGTCGACCCCTGCGGGAACCGTCCAAGTTCCGCTTTCAAGAACAAGATCGCTTTGGTCGATATTCGACCCCCACGGCCCGGGTTGCCAATCAATGGCGATGTCCATTTGCGCGCGGGTTTTGTTGCCGAGGTTGAATGTTTTCTTTTCAAGCCATCCAACGCGGGAAACGCCGAACGGGTCGACAAGGTTTAATTTCGTGCCCGGTTGAAGTGCGCCATTTGTGTCGTATGCCTCAAACTGAACGCCGATCGCGAGTTTGTAATAATTGGACATCCGCTTTGCCACATAATCGGAATTGTGGATGCCTACAAGCTCGTTATCTTCCAGCGTGAGAACATTTTCGGCGGCATCAACGCCCGTGCTTTCGGTGATAACGCGTTTGGTGTGCGTGTAGACCGTACCGACCAATGTTCCGTTGCCTTCTACGATCGCGAAATTCTCGTTGCTTTCTACGATCGCAAGGGTTCCCGTTGTAGTGAGGTCGTAGCAGGGTTCGCCGAATACGACCAATTGCGTCGATGTTCCGGTAATCTCGCTCGTATTGTCAAACAGGGTCTTTTGCTCATCATCCGCGAGCTGGTAGAACGCATGCTCGGTCACCTGCACCGCCGTTGCCGGGTGTCTGTACTCGACCGAACCAGTATTCAAATAAATTACCCTCTGCGGGATGTTCTGCACGTTGCCCGCGCCGAGGTACGAAACGACCATCCGGCCTGCGGTGTCTTCGGTCAATGTCGCGCCCGTTGCAACCAGTACGCGCCCGAGGTTGGTTCGTCTGTTGTCACGCGGTAAACGCCCGTATGCTGCCACCTCGCGCACCTCCTGCGTAACGGTGTACGCGATGCCGGAACCCGACATAATATCGTCGATAATGTCGCCGATCGGGGTTCCGTTGTAGATGCCGCCGTTATGATCCGCAAGGGCATCAATCATCCCCACGCAATCGGTGCATGTGAATTCGACAAACTTTCGCGACACCTGCCGCACGTTCTGCACGTAGAAACGCCCGATAATCTGCCCGCCATGCTGGTTGTACAGGTCGAGCGGTGCGCCCGGTGTGAAGGTTCGCCAATCGGGATAGACCGCATGCACCAAAAGCCACTTACCATCGGACGTCTTGAGGGGTTTTAAATTGGCATCCAACAAGAACGCGTAACCGCCGGAAGGGCTGGTCAAGTATTTACTATTGACCACGAACGTTAAGGAATCCGCGGCAAGCTCGTTGCCAAATAAGGCGATGACCTGTTCCGCGCGTCCGCTCATCAATAGACCATCTGTGCCGTATCTCGCCGAATTCCCATGAAAAAAGGAAGTGCCGTACTGAATGAAGTTCACCCGTTACACCTCCTCGAAGGAAATCGGCGTCGCGTCGTAGATGTGTTCGCCGTTCCACCGCGTCGCGAATTTGACTTGCATTGCGGTTGGTATCGCCGTAATAGATCGCGTCGCCATGTCCGTTGTCTTAACGCTCGTATATTCCAGCGCGACGGATTCTTTTTCCATTAACGCTATAAGGGTTTGCATTTTCGATTTGGGCATCGGTGCGAGCAGGAAAGACGGGTCCCATTTAATTTTGATTAGGTCAGGAATGGTCGTGCCATCTACCGCGTCGGCCTGCGCTTCGCCGATGACCTTTCGCATCGTTTCTTGGATGTCTGTTTCTTGCTGGATGTAATCGGAGAAATCGACGCCGTCGATAATCAATGTAAAATTGCTTGCGAACATCGTTTCGCCTCCTATTTAACGAACGACGGGCCGCGCTGGCCACTTACCGCCCGCAGGGGATCGTATAAGGCGCGCGCCGCGACCATCCCGTCAAGAACCAAATTGATTTGGACGGGCTGGCGGCTCGTTTGGTTGATGGTGTTATATGTGTTCGTCGTAGTGGACAAAGGCTGGACCGCCGCCGCACCGTTGCGCATGGTCAACAGTTCCGGGCCGCGTTCTCCGACCAACGCCGAACCGCTTTGCAGTACGCCACCGCCTGCGAGGGCAGGAATGGTGGAGATTTGGCCGATATTGATTCCGAAGAATTTGCCGACGCCGGATTCGTTAATCTTGGACGTGAATTTGTTAATGGCCTCGATGCCCTTGTCAATAAAACCGATAATGGCGTTTATTTTCTCCTTGGCGGCTTCCTTGATGGTTTCCCAAATACCGACGAAGAAATCCTTTACGGCATTGAACGCCGCTTGCACCTTCTCGATTGCGCCCTTGATAACATCCGCAACCTTGGTTGCGACATCCTTTACCTTTTCCCATACTTCCGCAAGAATGGGTTTAATCTTGTCCCAATGCGTGACGATGGCCGCCACCAATGCCCCCACGGCTACACCGATTAAAACTAACGGGTTAGCCGCCACAAATGCGGACACCGCCGCGAATGCGGCTTTGATTGCTGGTAAGTAGGTCAAGAATTTTGCAATCGCGCCCGATATTGTGCCAATTATGCTTGCAACCGGGGAAATCGCCGCCACGATGGCCGCAATGGTTGCGATGGCCGTTATCAACTTCGGGTCAAGGTCGCCAATAAACGACAGAATCTTCCCGACCGCCTCGATAATGATATTCAGCACCGGGGACAACGCTTCCAGCGCAGACGCGCCCGCACTTACGATCTCGGCGGTTGCCTGTGCCTTGAGCTGGTCGAGCTGGTCATTGAACGCATTTAAGGAACCGAGGGTCTGTTCGTCCAGTATTAGGCCCATGTCCTCGGCTTCCTGCCCGAGTTGCTTTAAGGCCGCGCCGCCGTCATCAACGATCCCGGCGAGCTGGTCGGCACTTCTGCCGAAGATGTCCATTGCGAGGGCGTCGCGCTCGGTTTCGTTCCCTACGCTGGATAGACCCTGCAACACCTCATAAAAGACCGTGGACGAATCGCGCAACTGTCCCGAGGAATCCCGGACGGAAACGCCGATCCGCGCGAACGCTTCCGCAGACGCGGCAGAATCCGACGCCATCGAACGGCGCATCTTGGACATCGCGCCCGCGATCGTGTCGACGTCTACATCTACCCGGTCGGCGGCATACTGCATCTTTTGCAGGTCTTCGGCAGATATGCCCGTCTGCGCGCTCAAGGTGTTGAGATTATCCGCATACTTTGCCGAATTGACCGCCGCACCGCCGAGGGCGACTAACAGGCCGCCTGCCGCCGTGGAAAGGCCCTTTGTTGCGGTCGCAACGCTATTTGCCTTTGTGGAAACGCCGTCAAGGCTTGCCGAAAGGGTCGCCGTTGATGCGTTAAAGTCGTTCGATGCCTTTGTCGCTTCTTTTAAGGCCGCCTCGGTCTTGACGATTTCGCGGGTCAATGCGTCATACTGTTTCTGCCCGATCTCTCCGCGTTCGAGTTGTTCTGCCGCCTGTGCCTGCGCGTCCTTTAGGGTCTTGAGCTTCTGCGAAGTCGCTTCGACCGCTTTTGCAAGGGTGCGTTGCTTCTGCTCCAAAAGCTCCGTGTTCTTCGGGTCGAGCTTTAACGCCTTGTCGACTTCTTTTAATTCTCTTTGTGTCGATGTGAGTTCGGAATTGACGCCCTTTAAGGCCTTGTCTAGACCTGTTGTGTCGCCGCCAATCTCAATCGTTATGCCTTTAATGTTGTTCGCCATTTATCCAAAAAACCTCTTTATGTCGCCTTGATCGCCCATAACGGGGTATTCTTCCATGTCGTTTGCCTTCTCGGTCAATAAGTCGTAGACCATGCCGACGGTCATTCCGTGCAAGGCATCATCCGACAAACCGAGTTCGGCACACCGAAGCATAAAAACCGCGCCCGTTGCTTGGCGCGTCGTTGGTTTTATTTTTTTTTAGGCTTCGCGGTCGTTTTAAGACCCGACGCCCAAAGTTCGATGATGTCGCCCATAATGTCGTAGATCGCGAAGGTATCTTCCAGCGATCCGAGCCATTCTTCGACAGATTCGCCCACATCTTCGCCGCCCGCCTTGAGCATTACCCACGCGAGGTTTTCCAGCACTTCGGTGTTGATCTCGTCGGGGTTCTTCTTGTATGCGTCCGTTAACTTCTGCATATCGACGATGAGATCGCGCCCGAAGGTGTGCCGATAGATGCGCGGCAATAATGCGTTATTCTCGATGGTCATTTCTCGACCTTCAAAGGTGATAGTCTTTTTCATTTCGCATAGCTCCTTACTTATGAAAAGAAAAGGCGACCCCGAAGGGCCGCCGCATTATTTGGCTTTTTATGCCGTGGGCAGGGTAACCGCATTGAACCACGCGGATTTGACACCCGCCTCGGTCGTGTCCTTGGTTCTCGCTCTTACGAGGCCGAGTTCGGCTTCCGTACCCGTTGCGACGGGCAGGGCCTCAAATTCGAAACTCTGCGTACCCGGTTCGATGCTTTCCGCGACAGTTTCGGAACCCGCGGAAGGCTTGGAAGTGGGAACGACACGATACAGGACGTTTAATTCGGCTTCCGTGTCGCCCTCGATCTGAAAGAGAAGGGCAAACGGTTTCGGCTGGACGCCTGCTTTTTCGACCAATAAATTGTTCTGACTTGTGGTCATACCGAAAATATCGGCAAGCATTGCGTCGTTTACGCGGGCAAATTCGATTTCGCCCGTATAACCGTTGTTGGAGAAGGTCTTATAATACGTAATATTGTCCGCATAGAAGGAACCTTCGCTCGCGTTGGAATCCATCGTCAGCGATACCGCGCCGGGAACCGCAACCGGGGTTGCGTAGGTGTTCGCGGTGCCATCGGTGCTTTCCGTCAGTACGGCATAATGAACGTTTTTAAGACCGAAACGGACTTTGTTTTCTGCCATTTTTAGGCCTCCTAAATGGTATAGACCGTCACCCAACACCGTTCGTCGGCGAGGTATTCGGCCTCTTTGGTGTAATACAGATTGTTTTCTTTGAATGCGGCTTCGAATAACGCTTCCGTCGCCCGGTCGCGGTACTTGGAATAGAGTTCCACCGCGAAGCGCGGACGCGCATAGTAGTTGATATTATCTGCCGCAAATTCTGTGTCCTCGTTGCTAAAGAAGCACACGAAGGGCAGGGAAGGGGATTCACCGATCGGCCATTCCCAATAGGTGACCTTGTCGGCGAATCCGTTTACGCCTTCAAGAAGGGCGCGCATCTGTTCGGATGTCATTTTCTTTCGATTGCCTCCTTTAGGCGTGTTTCAAATTCTGCGATTGCTTGGCGGTCGGCTTCGGCCCAATGCGAAAACGCCCTTGTGCGCCCGCCGTTTACGGTTGCATGGCCGTATTCAAGCAAGTGCGTCAAGCGGTAATGCGGTTCGTTGGCATATACGACCGATTGGCGAAGGTTCCGCGCGTTATCTTTCGAGTTTCGAACGGAGATGGATTTTTTATAATCCCCGGTGCCCTTAATGCCAGCAGACGAAATATTCGCTTTGACATTCTGCACGGTGTGTTTGCCAACGGCTTTCGTCACCTGCTCGACGTCCTCGTCCACCAACCCTTTGTATTCGGCTAATATGGAATTGATCGCCGATTCAAATTCAAGGACCGACAATGTTTTCGCCATCGTTGCTTTCGCCTACCTTCCATTCGAGGTAGAGTTCGAGATCATCGGACGTCGTTTGGTACGTCCTATAAATCCCGAACACCTGCGTTTCGCCGTTGACGTCCATTTCGACCGTCTTTTCGCCTTGGTAATCGGGACCAAACATCGTGATTTGATATTCGGGTTTGATTCCAGCTTCCCCCGCCGCGGACCATTCAGCCCGCGAAACCGAGTTGATGCGGCCATATACCATCCGGCGCGTGCGCATTGCGACCTGCTGGCCAATCGCGTCTTTGGTGTACGTGTCCGACACGAGATAAAAAGCAATGCTCCTATCCATCGGCTACACCTCCCAATCGGTGTAATTAGTCATGGTCTTTAACTGCGCAAGTTTCGTATGGTAAATGGCCTCGAAATCGGCCTTGTTGTCGTTGTCGCCAAACTGCCACTTGCAATACGCAATAATGGCGGTGCGCACCTGCGAAGATGTCGGCACGCCTTCCGCGTCGGTGTCTACAATGACGTTAAGGCCGGACATTTCTTCGATACACGCCGCTATTAAATCTTCTAGTTCAGCATCGAACGCGTCGCCCGCGATCCGTAATGCCGTTTTTACAATGGTTAGCATTCTTGCGTTCTCCTATCTAAAGTGGCGGGCCGTTTAAGGAGGTGCGGCCCTCGCCACATCAACAACGGCAAAACGCCGATGCCTTCGATTGGCTCCATAAAATATGGCGGCCATCGCTTGGAGCTAAAAACGATGGCCGCCTTGCCCAATCCTTGGAGGAATTAAGCCTTTTTCTTTTTCGCCGGGGTCTTGGCCTCGGCTTTCTTCTCGACCACTTTTGCGGCAAGCCTAAAAGCGATAAGCCGTGCGCCTTCCTCGTCGGGGACATCCAGCACCGCTCCTGCGGCAAACCGCACGTTGGTGTTACGCAAAAGCTCGACTTTCATTCGCGTGCCTCCGATTAAGCGGAAACCTTCGCGAAGAACATGTTGCCAACAAGCGCGATGGCGGCAGGCTGGCGACCGAGCAGGCGAATCATGTCGGAAGTCATAAGGGAAGTATCGTCGTACTTGAATTCGACTTCGTCGCCCTTGGGCAGGTTCTCGATTACGCCGCCGAGGTCGCCAACGATTGGCACGGTGGCATAGTTGGAGATAATGACGAAGCGGCCATCGAACGGGTCGACGCCGTAGTATGCGCTAAACTGGAGGCTCTTATACGTGGCATAGTCTGCCGGGGAAACGATAACGACGATGTCTTCGGCGGCATCCGACAGAAGCGCGCGAGCATCGATAAGGTCGGTAATTGCACCTGCGGCAGAGCCGGTCTTCGCTACTGCGGGCGCGGTCGCGGTTGCGGTCTGCGGTGCGTTCAGGATGGCATCGATAACGGCCTTTTCTCTTGCCTTGATGATGCCGCGGGTAATTTCGTCGTAGATGTAGCGGAGAAATTCTTCGCTATTGTCGGCGACTTCGTCGGAGAAGGACACCCACTTTTTTATGGTCTTCGGGATCATGGTGACGATACCCAGCGTGAGTGCTTCTTCCGCTACGGCGGTACCACCTTCGGTGTGTGCGGTCGCGATCGGTGCGGAAAGCTCGAAGGATGCCTTTACGTTGCCGCGAACGCTCATTCTGCGAACGCGGGACAGGATCGGGGATGCCTTGAGCCGTTCGGCGATAACTTCGGTAACGAATTCGGGCACGGGTACGGTGCCGCCGGTAACGCCGTCGGTCAGCAGGGCGCGGCACTCGGTGTCATCGCCCGTCTTGACGTAGTTTGCGAAGGCGTCGATATACGCCTTAGTGTTTCTAATCTCGATGTTTTCCATCTTGTTTTCCTCTCTCTTTTCAGCTACGGGGACAGTTTCGACGGCGTCGTGTGCAATCGCATCTGCGATGGTGCGCCGTTCTGCTTCGGCCTTCTGACGCTTGGCGATTTCTTCGTCAATGGCGGTCTTCTCGGCCTTGAAGGCGTTCAGTTCTTCAAGGGTGCGTTCCTCGGTCGCCTGTTCGACGATTTCGGCGCGTCTTGCCTCGAGTTCCTGCATTTCCTTCGTGGAGAAATCAAATTCCATGTCTTTTCCTCCTAAAGGTTGATTAGTGCAATCAACTTACGTTTTGCGATGGTTTCTTCTTCGGCCCTGCGCAACTCCTGCGCCCTGCGCTCAATGAATCCCTCGAACGCGGCTCGGGTCTGTGTATCAATGGAGGTGTTCGGGTTTGCGGGCATGTCTACGCTCGAAACGTCATACACCTTCTTGATGGCTTTAATGGTCCGCAGATATTCGCCGTCGCCAAGTTCGACGATTTCGTCTTCGGCTACGGTGAATGCGAACGACATTTGATAAACGAGGCCGCCCGTTATGGCGGCGTATTCCTCGCGCCCTTCGGCGATCATGCCGAGATCAGCGGCAATAAAAAGGCCGCTTTCCTGCGGCTCAAGAATTAAGGTCGGTGCAGTTCCGGCACGCATCTTCGTCCGGGCAAAGCACTTGCCTTCGTGGTTATGCTGGAAAATTACGTCCGTCATATCGGCATTGTCGAAGGCGTTGCGGTCGACCTGCTCGAAAAATTTGTATTCGCCATCCTGCCAAAGTAAGTAAGGGTCATTAAACGTTGTCGCGAATCCTTCGACGTAAAAGTCCGTGTCGATTAACTGTTCCGCGCGGTTTTCTTTGCCGCCCATTACGGGCATTGCGCGGTATTCTCTGTTATCACATTTAGGCATCTTTGTTGGCCTCCTGTTCTTCGGTTGCGGGTTCGGCGGTGTCCTCGCCCAAATTGTAATATTCGCCGCGAATCGGCAGGGTGTCGCCAATCTCGGCAGGTAACGGCGCAAGGTTCCAAATCTGCCGAATCTCGTTACGTGTCATCAATCCCCGGTCGGCCATCTGCGCCGATACATTTAATTTGTCGTTGGTGGACATGTACTGAAGGCGGTTCGATGTCGCCATGATCGAGGCCCCGAGCTGGCGTTCGCGCTCGGTAAAGAGCATCTTTGTGACCACGTCGGAAAACTGGATTGCGAAAGGTTCGATCGCGCCTTCGTAGAATGCCGCCCATTTGTCGCCAATGGCCTTGTTCTGCAAGATGTCCTCATTTACGCCGAAATAGTCATAGACATTCTTGTTTATAAGGGCCATTTGCTCGGCATCTACGACGAAAGGTTTGCTTTCAATCTGCTTTATGTCCTTATAGGTGTTCGGCCACAACAGGAAGTCGCCCGCATCGTCGGCGCGGAAGTTCAGCTCGGAAAAACGCTTCCGTTCTTTCGCTAAATCCTCATCGCTGGCAAAGTTGTTCATCGTCGCCATAAAACGAAACGTGGCGGCTGATTTGACGCCTTCTTCGATGCCTTCCGTCTGCATGTGAACGAGTTCCATTGTTGGATGCAACGCCCTGTTGGATTCCCCGAAGAAATCGTTTTTGTACTGGTACCGGGTCATGATCCCGACGCGCCGAAGCTCGATCGCCACGCGCTGGCCGTTATGGAAGCGCACGCGGACCCACGGTTCGCCCTTATACTCGACTAATTCGATGTCTTTGTGATAGACGGCATAAATGCCCGTCGTTTCGCCGCTATTGTCGATAACGGGCAGAATCAGCAGGGTATTTTGCACCTCGAGCAGGGTTTCCGCACGATACAGGAATTGTCCCCATGTCTGCCACTCGTTCGGGCCGAGTTTTAGTTTCGCCTGCAACGACGGTTTAGCGGTGCCGTTATAGGTGATGTCAAGTTTGGAGATGTGCCGCGCCTTGGCATCGATGGCCGCCCGCACGAGTTCCGTTTCGTAAATCTCGCCGCCCCAAGAATGAAAAACGGGCCGATAACCGTTCAACAGTTTGAAAACGGTTTCGTCCCGTGCCGGAGGCTCGCTTTTTACGGCCTTACCAAATAATTTGTCTAAAAGGCTCAATGGTTTTACCTCCCATTGTTCATGAGTTGCCCGCCAATTTCGGGCCAATGCTTTTGTCGAACGGTCATCGCGTCCAATAACGCCGCCGTTCCATCTATGTGGTCAGTTTGTCCCAACTTAACCAATTTAACGCGCTCGGTTCCCGGGTCCTGTTTCAAGGCCGCGTTGAGCAAGTGCGCTTTTAACAAATCGTTGTCGCCGATGTGGATTTTGCCATCCCGGATAAGGCCGTCAAATTCACGTATCGGGCTTGTAAGGTTGAACCCTTGGAAGATATCGTCCGTATGGAAGCCGTAGCCTTCCAACTGCGAAATCAAATACGTGCTTGAATAACGGTCATAGCCTATCTGCAAGGGTAATATCTTGTATTTCTCAACCAGCATCCGGCACCACGCGTAGCAATCCTCATAATCGACGAAGTTGTCGCCGGATAAGGACAGGAAGCTGCGCTGGATGTATAAGTCATACGGCAGGGCATCCCGCGCGATCGCTTCTTCGAGCTTCGCCGACGGCATCCAAAAATGCGCGAAGACATATAATTCGCCGCCGTGTTCGATGACCGCAACACAGGCGGTTAAATCCGTTGTGCGCGACAAGTCCACGCCAACTACGCAATAGTGATCTCGGAACGCATCGAGCCGTAACGGCGCGCCGCACGCTTTTTCGACCGAGAGTGCCGGAAGCCAAGCAAGGGACGAATTCTGTTTTACGTTGCAATACTTCGTGAGGAATTCGGCCTTTTTCGAAAGGGACC
>Ga0326514_10000878_pt1 | contig 19838 bp, 24 predicted proteins | sample 3_2548_0518_D_FD_203653 | JGI IMG/M metagenome (GOLD analysis project Ga0326514, IMG submission 203653) | Bovine rumen microbial communities from UC Davis, California, United States - 3_2548_0518 | ecosystem: Host-associated > Mammals > Digestive system > Stomach > Rumen | place: USA... | reverse complement strand
ATATACATGGGCAGTAAATTATGACGAAGAACTAAAAGATATATTAAAAGATAAAGAATATTCTTTAAAAGTATTAGGAATAGAAAGAGGTAATAAAAAACCTAGAAAAGATATAGCTAAATGGTCAAATGTAAAAGAAAATATTATCTATATGTATGATGAAAAATTTATGAATTCTGATATAGAATATCCATATCAAGTAATAAATGATAAATCTGATATCGATACAATTTTAAAATTATATATTGAAAAATATTATAACGAAAATGATGATAAACAAACATGGTTTGAAAAAATAAAAGAATTATCAGGAAGCCTAGGATTTGCAAGTGAAGTTAAAGAATTTAAAGCAAATCCGGGAATGTATAAAGCACATGTTGGAGATGTAAGCACAGTTTTAAGAGTTGCTTTAACAGGAAGAACTAATACACCTGATATGTATGAAATAATGCAAGTATTAGGAAAAGAATCAATTATTAATAGATTTGAAAAAGCAATGGGATTTGAAAAATAATTGCGTTTTGGCTGTGTTAAACTGCATTCGAAAATCCAGCACTGCTAACTGAGGCTGTAACAAGCAAAGCCTTAACAGCCTCAGCTTGCGACGTGCAGCAAGCACGCCTCGGATTCATAATGGTTCCATGCAAACAGCAGGCTTTGCCGAAGTTTGCATGGGTAGAGGAGGAGCAACTGTAAGGCATTAGCTCTTTTAAGAGATTGCCTTTTCAGTTTACTCCGACGAGTTTGCCGTGCCAAAAGCACAATTCTTTTCCAAATGTGTGATGTTTTGTGAAAGGAATGATATAATATATGACCTATAATATAGGAGATATTGTTAGAACTAAAAAGCCCCATCCTTGTGGTAGTAAATTATGGGAAATAACAAGAGTAGGAGTAGACTTTAAATTAAAGTGCCAAAAATGTGAACATGTAATTGTAATGGAAAGACAGAAGGCATTAAAGGCTATTACTAAAATAGAAAAGAAAGCGTAACTTAATTACAAAATTCGACATATTATATAATATAGTATTAATCATAATGCTATATTGGAGGTGACTTTAAGATGGAGCCACAAGAAAAAATTTATTGTTACGATAATAGACCAGAAAAAGAAACTAAAAAAAGAAATTGTTTTTGTGTAACAACAATTATATTACTAACAGCATTTGCAGTTGTAATAGGATTAATAATTGGAGCAGCTATATCTGAAGCAGTACTTGCAGCCTTACCAGCAGTTATTGTTTTAGCTGTTGTTCTAGGATTACTATTAATATTAAGTATTATATTAGAAATATGTAATAAAGGTAGAAAGAATAAGGAAAAAGATAAGTGTTGCTACTAAGAAAATGGAACAATGGGGACAGTCACCTTTTGTTCCATTTTTGTCAAAATTTGTCTAAATCAATATAATAAAATCGATTAAACAAAAGAATATTTTTGTTTAATCGATTTATTGAAATTATAAATATTTTTCAATAATATCCCAAACTTCATCTTTATATATTTTTCTTTCAGATGAAAATGGAAGAGTAGTAATATCACCGAATTGGATTAATTTGTTTTTGTAAATCAAAAACAGAATTTTCTACTTTTGTTATTGCTATTTTATCAGCTTTATTAGCTAAAATTATAAATGGTAATCCTGATGATATAATGTAATTATACATAAGTTTATCATTTTCTGTTGGTGAATGTCTAATATCAATTAAAAAGATAATTAAAGAAATTTGTTTTCTATTAAATAAATATTCTTCAATGAATTTTCCTACTTGTTCTTGTTCTTTTTTAGACATTTTACTATATCCATAACCAGGTAAATCAACAAAATAAAAGCTGTCATCAATATTATAAAAATTAATTTGACGAGTTTTACCAGGTTCGCTACTAGTTCTAGCTAATTTTTTTCTATTAATCATTGTATTTATGAAACTTGATTTTCCAACATTAGATTTGCCTACTAAAACTATTTCAGGTAAATTGTTTTTTGGGTATTGTTTTGGTCCAACTGCTGAAATCTCAAATTTAGGATTTTTAACTAACAACATAATTCAACCCCTTAAATTGTGATTTTGAAAGAATTGGTCTTTTGACTAGGCAAATGAGTAGTGAAATTATGAGGTGTGCTTGTTGCACATTGATTAATTTCACTACGAAATTTAACTAAGTCAAAAGTCAATTATTTCGGAATCTTTATTCTTTCTAATCCACCCATATAAGGTCTAAGCACTTCTGGAACAATAACACTTCCATCAGGTTGGTAGTTATTTTCAACTATTGATATAAGCATACGAGGTGGAGCAACAACAGTATTATTTAAAGTATGAGCAAAATAATTTCCATTTTCACCTTTAATTCTTATTCCAAGTCTTCTAGCTTGTGCATCTGTTAAATTAGAACAACTTCCAACTTCAAAATATTTCTTTTGTCTTGGAGACCATGCTTCAACATCACAAGATTTTGCTTTTAAATCTGCTAAATCTCCAGAACAACATTCTAATGTTCTTACAGGAATATTCATACTTCTAAAAAATTCTACTGTATATGACCACATTTTATCATACCAATCCCAACTGTCTTCAGGTTCACATACAACAATCATTTCTTGTTTTTCAAATTGATGAATTCTATACACACCACGTTCTTCAATTCCATGTGCTCCTTTTTCTTTTCTAAAACAAGGAGAATAAGAAGTCATTGTATATGGCATATTTTCTTTCTTTAAAATTTGATCTTTAAATTTACCAATCATTGAGTGTTCAGAAGTACCAATTAAATATAAATCTTCACCTTCGATTTTATACATCATTGCATCCATTTCTTCAAAACTCATAACACCAGTAACTACATCACTACGAATCATATAAGGTGGAATACAATAAGTAAATCCTTTATTTATCATAAAGTCTCTAGCATATGTTAGAACAGCTGAGTGAAGTCTTGCAATGTCTCCTATTAAATAGTAAAAACCATTTCCAGCAACTCTTCTTGCACTATCTAAATCAAGACCTCCCAAATGCTCTAAAATTTCACCGTGAAATGGTATTTCATAATCTGGAACAATTGGCTCTCCATATTTTTGAATTTCAACATTTTTGCTATCATCTTTACCAATTGGAACAGAAGGATGCATAATGTTTGGTATTTTCATCATTCTTGATTTAATTTCTTCTGAATATTTATTTTCTAATTCTTCATTTTCGGCTAATTTATTATTTATTTCATTCACTTGTTTTTTTACATTTTCTGCTTCTTGCTTTTCTCCAGCTTTCATCAATGAGCCAATTTGTGCGCTTAGATTTTTTCTTTCTGATCTTAAGTTGTCACCATTTAATTTAGCTTCTCTGTTTTTCTTATCTAATTCAATTACTTCATCAACTAATATAAGTTTATTATCTTGGAATTTTTTTCTTATATTTTCTTTAACTATTTCTGGATTTTCTCTTAAAAATTTAATATCTATCATAATTTACCTCCATGTATAATTACTTCGTAAAATCTGTATCTATTTTTTCTACTAATTCAAATCTATGATTTTGACCTGTAATATTATCAGGTCTTTCTGGAATTTCTGATAAAAACATTTTTTCAGGTCTTACCCAAATTCCTCTACCGTCTTCTCTATTATATAAAGGTTTGTATACAACCATTCTTTCTTTAGTTTCCGAATCATAAGCCACATTTTCTACAAAATAGTAATTACCTTTAAAATGGCGATATACTTTTCCTATTTTAACTTCTTCCATATTTTTATACCTCCGTATTTAAAAATTATAACAATTATATAGCATTCTTAATAAAAAATCAAGAAAACTATTGACAAATGTACAAAAAACATTGTATAATATTAATCGTTACAAGAAGAAGTCAAACTTCTCACCTTATCTAAAACATGGAAAAAGGTTAGAATTTAATAATTTTAGCTAAGTTTATTTAGCTAGATTTGTTTTGAATTTGACTTGTAACATAAGTCAAATTTTTTTATATAATAAAAGATTTTAGAAATTTCTATTATATAAATTATGGAGGTGTTTTTTATAAAACAAGAATTACCAATCAATAGACAAATAAAAGCAAAAGAAGTTCAATTAATAGGAGAAAACGGTGAAAAGCTAGGAGTTATTTCTTTTAGTGAAGCTTTAGAAAAAGCTGAAGATAAAAATTTAGATTTAGTATTAGTTGCACCAAACGCAACACCTGTAGTTTGTAAAATAATGAACTATGGAAAATACAAATTTGAACAAGCAAAGAAAGAAAAAGAAGCTAAAAAGAAACAAAAGGTTTTAGAATTAAAAGAATTAAGAGTTACTCCTAATATTGAAGAACATGATTTTGGATTTAAATCTAAAAATGCAAGAAAATTTTTAACAGATGGAAATAAAGTTAAAATCACAGTTAGATTTAGAGGAAGAGAAGTTAACAATTCTAAAGCAGGAGAGGTTGTATTAAATAAATTTATTGAAGATTTAGAAGACATAGCTGTAGTAGAGAAGAAACCTAAATTAGAAGGTAGAAATATGTTTACAATTTTAGCTAAAAAAACAGATAAATAATCTGTAAATATAAATATTATAAAAGCGAAAGGAGTTTTAAATTATGCCAAAATTAAAAACAAATAAAGCTGCAAAGAAAAGATATTCTTTAACAGCTACAGGAAAAGTTAAAAGAACAAAGTCAAACAGAAGACACTTATTAGCAAATAAAACAAAAAGACAAAAAAAATCAGGAAAAGTTCAAGATGCTTATGCAAGCAAAACTTGTGAAAATACTATTAAAAAATTATTACCATATGGTAACTAAATCGAATAATTAGAAAAAGGGAAGGTGAATAATAAATGGCAAGAGTAAAAACAGCAAGAACAACAAGAGCAAGACATAAGAAAATATTAAAACAAGCTAAAGGATACTACGGAGCAAAAAGCTATAGATTTAGAAATGCTAACCAAGCAGTTATGAAATCATTATCTTACGCATATGTAGGAAGAAAAGATAAAAAGAGTAATTTTAGAAAATTATGGATAGCTAGAATTAATGCAGCTGCAAGAATGAATGGAACAACTTATAGTAAAATGATAGCTGGATTAAAGAAAGCTAATGTAACAATTAACAGAAAAATGTTAGCAGAAGTTGCAGTAAGTGATCCAAAAGCATTTACAGAAATAGCCGAAATAGCAAAAAAAGCATAAGAATGTCTTATGCCTTTTTTTATTGCTTTTTCATTTTGGGTTTAGAAATAAGAGAAGCTAAATATCCAAAGAATACTGCTGCGGCAATTCCGCCTGCAGAGGCTTTAACTCCACCTACGAATGCACCAACTAGCCCATTTTGAGAAACTTCTTCAATTGCTCCTTTTGCTAAATTGTATCCAAAACCTGTAAGAGGAACAGTAGCTCCAGCCCCTGCAAAATCCACTAAATATTTATATATTCCAAGACCGCCTAATATAACTCCAGTAGTTACAAAAGTTACTAATATTCTTGCAGGAGTTAGTTTAGTTTTATCAATTAGAATCTGACCAATTACACATATTAAACCACCTGTTATAAAACATTTTATAAGCATCATCCAATCAAATACATTTGACCAATTAATATTCATTTTTTTAATTCAATCCTTTCATAATTTAAAGCATCATAGTTTGATTTTTTAAATTTCTATACTAATAGCATGAGCAATACCAGGAATAGATTCACCTTGTTGTGAACTTGTTGAATTCATTAAAGCACCTGTTGCGATAAATAATACTTTTTTTAATTTTTTTTGTTTTAATTGTCTGAAGAAGTATCCTGAAAAAACAGAGGCACAACATGCACAACCACTTCCACCTGAGTGAGTGTCTTGAGCTTCTTTATCAAAAATTAAAACTCCACAGTCGTTATAGTTTGATTTAATATTATATCCTTTAGATTTTGCTATGTCAATTGCAATTTCTTTTCCAATATGCCCTAGATCACCACTAATAATTGCATCATAATAACTAGGCGTTAGACCAGTATCTAAAAAGTGAGTAATTAATGTATCACAAAATGCTGGTGCCATAGCAGCTCCCATATTATTTGCATCTTTTATTCCCATATCTACAATTTTCCCAGGAGTTATGTGAGTAATATATGGACCATTTCCTTTTTTTGATAAAATAGCGGCTCCTGAACCAGTTACAGTCCATTGACTAGTTGGAGGTCTTTGGTTACCTAATTCTAAAGGAAATCTAAATTGCTTTTCAGCACTACAAAAATGGCTAGATGTAGCACATAAAACATTATTTGCAAAACCTTCAACTGCGATTGCGCCTAAACTCATAGACTCAACAAAAGTAGAACAAGCACCAAAAACACCGAAAAAAGGAATATTTTCATCTCTTAAGCCAAAGCTAGAAGAAATACATTGGTTAAGTAGATCACCAGCAAATACACAATCAATTTCATTTGTTGCAATACCTGCTTTAGAAATAACTAAATTAACATTTTCTTTAATAATTTTACTTTCAGCTTTTTCCCATGTTTTTTCTCCCCAAAATTCGTCTTCAAGAGTTTTGTCGAAGTATTTAGCGAGAGGACCATTAGCTTCTTTAGGACCTACTATACTACTACATTCTGTAATAGTAGGGGGAGTATCAAATTCAATAGTTTGTTTACCAATTTTTTTCAAAAAATCATCTCCATTAAACATATATTATTAATTAATTCAAAAGAGAATTGACTTAGTGCTAGGAAGATGAAATTTTAATTTATGAGGCGTACTAATTGTACGTTGATTAAATTAAAATTGAAATCTGACAACGCAATAAGTTGATTCTCGTTTGAATTATACTAAAGTAATTGATTGAGTATTAAAAATCAAATAAATAATTCCTACAATAATAGATGCAGAAATACCAAAAACAAGAACAGGTCCAGCAACTGTAAACATTTTTCCACCTACACCCATTACATAACCTTCAGATTTGTATTCCATTGCAGGAGATACAATTGAATTAGAAAACCCGGTAATAGGAACTAAAGAACCGTGCACCTGCAAATTTTCCAATTTTATTAAATAAATTTAATCCTGTTAAAAATGCAGAAATACCAATTAATATAATAGAAACAATAGTACCTGAAATTTGGGTGTCAAGACCGCGTTCTTTACATATATTTAAAATAATTTGTCCAATTGTACAAATTAATCCACCAACCCAAAACGCATTAAAACAATTTTTTATAATAGGTGAGTTAGGTGATTTTTTATCAACATATTCTTGATATGTTTTTTGCGATTCAATAGGATTCATATAAATTTTCCTCCTTTATTAACTATCTTTTCGATTTAAATCAACTATAAAACTTAAATCTAAATCTACAAAATATTCAGAAATTTTATTTCCATCAATACTTGCTCTTTGTTCTAAGACTTTTATTTCTGATAAATAATCAATTGTTTTTGAAGCTTCTTCTATCGCTTTAACAATTGCATCTTTCCATGAAACTGTTGAGTTTCCAGTTATAATTAAATGTTTTTTTATATCCATACTAAACCTCCAGAAAAACTTTTAAAATTATTTTTTCCGTAAATTAGAAAAAATATACAAAAATAGTAGAAAATAAAAATAAAAAAATATATAATGGGTACAAAGGGACTGTCCCCAATGAACCAATGGGTACAAAGGGACTGTCCCCAATATGCCAAAGGAGGAATTTTATGCTAGATAAAACCAGAGAACTTGCTTTAAAAATATTGTATAAAATTGATGTGGATAATGCATATTCAAATATTGTTTTAGATGAAATGATAAAGCAGAATAAAAACAGCTTAAATGAAAAAGATATAAGCCTAATATCAGAAATAGTATATGGTGTTACAACTTGGAGATTAACTTTAGATACTATTATAAAAAAATATTCAAAAATAAGATTAAAGAAGATTTCACCATGGATTTTAAATATTTTAAGAATGTCTATTTATCAAATTGTTTTTTTAGATAAAATTCCTAAATCAGCTGCTGTAAATGAAGGTGTAAATTTATCAAAAAGATATGGACATAAAAGTAGTTCTGGATTTGTAAATGCTATTTTAAGGAAAGTTACTAAACAAGATTACGAAGATTTATTTAATATAGAAAATGTAGAAGAAAGAATTAGTAAGATATATTCAATTCCAGAATGGATTATTGAAGAATTAAAACAAGAAGGAATGGAAATAAATAAAATAGAAGAAATTTGTAAAAATTCTAATATAAAACCAAAAGTTTCTATTAGAATTAATACTTTAAAAACAACAAAAGAAAAATTAAAAAATAATTTATTGGAAAAGCAAATAAATGTACAAGATGGAATATTAAAAGATTTTTTAATTTTAGATAAAGTGAAAAATATAGAAAATATGAAAGAATTTAAGGAAGGGTTATTCACGGTTCAAGACGAAGCAGCTGGTCTAACTGCATTGATTTTGAATCCTAAAAAAGGAGAAAAAATATTAGATGCTTGTAGTAGTCCTGGAGGAAAAACCACATATATTGCACAAATTGTGGATAATGATGCTGAAATTGTAGCATGGGATTTGCATGAAAGTAGAATAAAGCTTGTTGAACAAAATGCTAAAAGATTGGGAATTGATATAATTAAGACAAAAGTTAATGATGCAACTAAATATAATGAAGAGTATTTTGAAAAATTTGATAAAATTTTATTAGACGTTCCTTGCTTAGGTCTAGGAGTATTAAAAAGAAAGCCAGATATCAAATGGAAAAGAAAGAAAGAAGATGTTGAAACTATATCTAAAATTCAGTATGAAATATTAAATACATGTTCAAAATATCTAAAGAAAGGTGGAAAATTAGTATATTCAACTTGTAGTATATTAGATAAAGAAAATAAAGATATTATTTCAAAATTTTTAAAAGAAAATAATAATTTTGAAATAGAAAAAATAGATATATCTAAACATGAAAATAAAAATTATAATTACTTTGAAAAATACATAGTTGATAATAAATTTATACAAGTTTATCAAAATGAAAAAACAGATGGATTTTTTATTTGCAAATTAAAAAAATTGTAATATTATTTTCAATATTACAGAAATATTACATTTATATTACGGTTCTGTTAAATCTATTGACATTTTAAAAATTAAAGATAAAATATTAGTATATTGGAAACAATATGTCAAGAAAAGAAAAAAAGGAGAAAAGCATGTCAAGTTGTTTAGGACTATATATAGAAGAACATATAATTAAATATGCTAAAGTTTCTAAAGATAAAGACGTTATTAAAGTTGAGTCTTTTGGTGTGAAATTTTATGATAAAATTAATGAAGCTGTTTCGCAAATAATTAAAGAAACTTATAGCCAAAAAACACCTATAAGTGTAAATATTTCAGAAGAAATGTATAATAATTTTGATATGTTTGCTTTACTTTCAAAAAATGATTTACAAAAAGCAATAAAAACAGAGTTTGAGTCATTCTGTACAGAAAAAGAATACAATCCTAACGCTTTTGAAACAAGATATGCTGTTACTGAGAATACAGAAGACAAACAAAAAATTAAAATTATTCACATAGCTGAAAATAAATTAGAATTAAATAAAAGAATACAAGAAATAGAAGGGTATAGATTAGTAAATGCATCTCCTATTTCTATGTCAATTCCTAATTTAATAAAAACAGAAGGGAATACTAATTGTATAGTTGTTAACATGGAAAATAAAACAACAATTACAACAATTATAAACAATAAAATATCTAATATTGATACATTAGATGAAGGCGCTGGAGATTTCTTAAGTAAAATAAATTTAAGAGAAAACTCATATGGTAAAGCTTATGAAATTTGTAAAAATACAACAATATATACCTCAGAAGGTAGAGAACTACAAAATGAAGACACAAGCTATTTATCAGATATAATGCCAACATTATTCACAATTGCTGAAAAAGTAAAAAATATAATGGGAGGATATACAGAAAAGTTTGAAAAAGTATATATCACAGGAACAGGCTCTTTAATTAATAATGTCGATTTATACTTCCAAGAATATTTAACAGAAACAACATGTGAAATATTAAGACCATCTTTTGTTGTACAAACAAAAGATTTAAGTATTAAAGATTATATAGAAGTAAATTCAGCTATTTCAATCGCGCTAATGGGAGTTGGAGAAGGAATATCTGGAATGAACTTCAAGAAAAAATCTGTACTTGATGATCTGCAAAATATTTTGAAAAAAGATGTAGGAGAAAGTAAAAAAGGGAAAAAAGATCATAGTGGTTTACTTACTTGGGACTTAAATGAAAAATTAGATGTTATTGAAAAAAATCTACTAAGAGGTGCTTCAGGATTATTGATTTTAATAATTATATATACTGCTTTCTCATCATTATTAAATAATCAGATAACTAAAAAACAACAGGAAGCTAACAATTCAATAAATGATACAAAAGCACAAATTTCTTTAGCCAACCAAGACAATGAAAAAATTAAAACAAAACTTAATGAATATACAACTTTAATACAAAATATAGAAGAAGAAAATAATAAACAATCAGAAAGAAATAGAACAAGAAATGCAATACCTAATTTATTAAATCAAATAATGTCAATAGTACCAGAAAATGTTCAATTAACTTCTATTGAAAATACTACTGGAACTCATGTTGTTATTGATGCACAATCTAATAAATATGAACAATTAGGATATTTAAAAGCAAAAATTAAAACAGATGTTATTTTAACAAATGTAATATCAACAGCAGGACAAAAAGATAATAACACTGTTACAGTTAGAATAGAAGGAGATTTACCATGAAAAAATTATTAATATCAATCCTTATAGGTTTATTATTAATACTCTCTGCTTTCCTTATTATTCAAGGTATTGGATTAGGTGGCATTAAAATTTTAGGAATAACTGGAATAAAAAACAAAAGTGAAGAACTTAATCAAAAAATACAAGAAGCTGGAAAATTAGCGGAAAAAGATTATAAACAAGCTGTAAGTGATGTTGAATCAAATGCTAAGAAATTAGCTACTGAAAAAGAAAAATACGAAAGCTTAACAACAACTGTAGATGGAGAAACAGTTTCTACAGGACAAATTCAAAAATATGAAATTGAAACTTTATGGGTTAAACTAGGAAACCATGCAACAAGCGAAGGAGCTGTTATGAAAATGGATGTGGTAACATCTGGTACAGCTCAAGACGTATATAACTTAAAGTTTACAGTTACAGGAAGCTATATTTCAATAACAGATTTTATATCTGATATTGAAAATGATAGTACACTAGGATTTAAAATAGAAGAATTTAAAATGTCACCTTCAGGAAGTGAAGGAGACTTACAAGCAACATTTACATGCAAAGAAATTAGTATAAAAGATGTATCGCAAAATGCGGTTCAAACAAATAATAATCAAGAAGATGAAAATAATACAAACAACAATGGAAACAACACAAATATAACTAATACAAATTCAACTAATACATCAAATAACAATACAACAAAAACAGCAAATAATACAAATAGTACAAACACAACAAATTCTACAAATACAACTAATAATACAGCACGATAATAATGGGGGAGAGTTACAGTTCAGTAAATATAATTTTCGTTGTCACTTGCGCGGACTTATAACTAGAAAAATACTGAACTGTAACCAAGAAAGAATTGGGAAAGGATAGAAAAATGACAAAATCAATTTTAAAAGAAATTATAATTGTATTGCTATTGTGCTTAGCTATAATACTTGTACTTGGAATTTTACTTTATGATTATGTACCAATCTCAAAAACGGTTCCAAATCAAGTAGCTTACACAACACCAGAAGATGTTAAACAAGAATTGATACAATCTGGTTCTTTAGACGAAAGTGAAGTTATTATGACTTATGAAGTTAATAATGATGACTTAAATAATTATAGAAGAGTTAAGGATTACAAACCAGGAAAAGCAAATCCATTTTCTTCTTATGAAACTGCAACAGCGGGAAACACAACAAATTCAACAAATGGAACATCAACAACAGGAACAGCAACAAGTGGAAATGGAACAACAACTGGTTCAGGTAATGGAGGCTCAACAACTTCTGAAGGTGGTAGTTCATCATCAACAGGTGGAAGTACATCAAGTTCAACAAGTGAAAATACATCATCTGGAGGACATTTCTTCCAAGATAAAGGTACAAAATAATATATTAATTTAGTTTTTAACGTTATATTTATATTTTTATAAATATATGTTAATAATATATTTATTTACAAATGAAAGGGGGGAAAAACGAATGAAAAATAATAAAGGTATAACATTAATTGCATTAGTAATAACAATCATCGTTCTATTAATATTAGCTGGTATAACAATAGCTATGTTAACAGGAGATAATGGATTATTAACAAATGCTTCAAAAGCTAAAGTATCACAAATAGAGGCAAAAGTAGATGAGGAAGTTAGATTAGCTGTAGCTTCTACAAAAGTTTTTGCAGAACAAAAAGCAGTTTCAACTTCTACAGGTTATTTAGCTAGTGCAAATCTTGATGATGTAATTACTCAATTAAGAAAAGACTTAACTGAAGCTAAAGGATATACAAAAATTGAAGATAAAAGTACAACAGGAGAAAATGCAAAAAAACAGGTACAAGTAACATTTACAACTGCTGATTATAAATCAGCTACAAATAATAGTAATGCATCTATAACATATAATGTTGTAGTTTCAAATAATACATTTACAGTAGAAACTCCAACATTTGTACCTCAACATGCTACAAATTAATAATTCTTTTGCCATACGCACACTTCGTGTGTATGGCTTAAATTTTAAAAAGATAAAAAGAATATGAATAGAAGAAAAAAGGAAAGAGTTAAATAAGAATATGGATATATTTTTTTATGTAATAATTTTTATAATAGGTTCTCTTTTTGGAAGTTTTTATACTTTAGCAGTATACAGAATACCAAAGAGACAAGATATATTATTTAAACATTCATATTGTCCTAATTGTAATCACAAATTAGGTCTTTTAGACTTGTTTCCTATTTTTAGTTATATTTTCCTAGGTGGAAAATGTAGATATTGCAAAGAGAAAATAAGACCACGTTATTTAATATTAGAAGTATTAGCAGGTATGTTATTTGTTATAATAGCATATTTAACAGGTCTTATTTTAGAACATTTAAGTTTAGTAAAAATTATCGAATATGTTTTTATGGTTTTATACTTATCATTTATTATTTTAATTGTGGGTATAGATGCTGAAAATAAAAACATTGATAAAGCTGTAAATGTATATGGAATTGTAATATCTATAATATATATGCTATATCTATGCATAGTAGAAAAAGCTAATATATATAGATATGGAATATATTTAGTTTTATATATTATAGTATTAACTTTAGATACAATAACTTTAAGAAAATTTGCTAAAAGTTCATATTTAAATGGACTTTTGATTATGATAATAACTATGGCTGTGTTTACAGGAGAGTACATAACAATTATTTCTATAATTTACACATTATTGTTAATAGCTATAGATTTAATGTTAAATAAAATAAAAAATAGAAAGAATAAAAATATTAAAAGTGATAAACAGGTTGCAAGGCAGTTATGTATTGGTACTTATATAGGTGCTGCAAATCTTATTACAGTTGTGTTTGTACTTTTATATTCAAATATTAATATATAGGAAAGGGTTAGTTACAATTTAAGTAACAAGGAATATTTATGAAAAATCAAAAAGGATATACAGGAGTAGATATTGCAATTTCTGTAGTGGTAATAACAATATTTATAGCATTAATAGGAACTTTAGTTTTCAATTTTAATAGCAATAGTAATGAAATTGAATACAGATCAAAGGCTCTTGATTATGCAATAAATAAAATTGAAGAGTTAAAAGCTTATGACATTAATGATCAAAAGATTATTAACTTTGAAACAGCAACGAGTAATGGTACGGCTGCGGAAAATGAAATTTTGGATGAAAATAATAAAGGCACAGGCTATTATGAGAAAATAGAAGTAGTAGATGCAAAAGATATAATGTCAGATAGTGACTTAAATGGTAGAGAAAGAATAGAAGGATTAGTTAAAAAAGCTACTGTTACTGTTTCTTACAAATTTAGAAACCAAATCAAGAGTGTAGAATTATCAACAATTATTTCTAAAGATTTTTAAAAGAAAATCCCTCAGCCACTCATGATTTAAAGTCCGCACGAGTGTTGGTTTATAAAAATTTTGTAATGATCCGTGGGTGACCGTTCAATTATTTCCAAAAGTTTGAAAAACTTTTGATGAAATAATTAGAATGGGGCGAATGGAAAAATTTTTATAAACTATCACGGTTAAGCAGGACTAACTAAACATAAATGGCTGAGGAAAATAAGAAAGGATAAGGTATGAAAAATCAAAAAGGTGTAACACTAATATCATTAACAATATATGTAATAGCACTTACAGTTATAATAGCAATGTTATCAGTAATAAGTACGTATTTTTATAAAAATGTAAATGATACACAAGATGATATAATACCACTAACTGAATTTACAAATTTTAATAGTTATTTTACAACAGATGCAAATACAACTCATGTAACATATTTAACTACAGGTACTGAAAGTGAGTATTCTTATGTAGCTTTAGTAAATGAAGATACATTAGAAGTCATAAAATATATATATGTTCCACAAGATAAAACAATTTATAGAGATACAGGTAGTGAGGAAAAAGGAAATAAAGCTACAATTACAGTTGCAAGAAATGTTACTGAGTGTACTTTTTCTAAATTACCAGAAGAAAAGCAAACAAATAATAGTAAAACAAAATTTGAAATAAAATTAAAAGTTGGAAATACAGAAAAAACATATACTTATAGTTTAAATAATGAATAAATTTAATTTTTAGGAAGGAAGGTTAACTTATGGAATTAAGAAGAAAACAACCTATTGGTGTTGAATTAGTAAAAAGAGGCGTTGTTACAGAAAATGACATAGAAAAAGCTTTGGATTATCAAAAAGCCCATCCAAGTAAAAAACTTGGTGATATTCTTAATATTTTAAATGTAACAGATAGTGAGAAATTAATAGAAGCAATTGGAGATATTGTTGGCACAAAAGGAATTATATTATCAGGAAATACAATTAAAGTAAAATTGACTGATTATATATCTCTAGATGTTGCTAAAACAAACAAAGCAATTCCATTTGATGTTGTATCTGGAAGAATAAAAGTATGTTTTGCAAATAAAGTAGATTCTAAATCTATGGATACAGTAAGACTATTATTACTAAATAAGGGGCTAGTAATGGAGAGTTATATTACATTTGAAAGTGAAATAGATAAAATATTAAAATCTTTAGAGGGAGATGCTACAAGTAATTTAAATGCACAAAATAGTGAAACAGTTACTGGGTTAGTTGATAGTATAATTAAAACAGGTATGGAAAGACGTGCAAGTGATATTCATATAGAACCTATGAAAGATGAAGTGAGAGTTAGATACAGAATAGATGGTGAATTATTTACAGCTGCAAATATTAGTAAAGCAAAACAAAACCAGATAATAGGAAGATTAAAAGCAATTTCTAATATGCACCAAGAAAAACAAGAATCACAAGATGGTAGAATCTTGCTTTATGATGATTATAATATCCGTGTATCTTCTCAACCAAATGTATATGGAGAAAAATTTGTTTTAAGATTACTAAAAAAAGATTCAGATATTAGAAATATATTTGAATTAGGTTTCCCAGGAACTGAAGAAGATTTAAAAAGAAGTATTAATAAGAAAAATAGTATAACTATAATGGCTGCTCCAACAGGAGAAGGTAAAACAACATCTTTATATAGTATAATTGATTATTTAAATAGACCAGAAATCAATATAACTACAATTGAAGACCCAGTAGAAATAAGAATAGATGGACTAAATCAAATTGAAATAGATGCAAAATCATCATTTTCAGGTTCATTAAGAACTGTTTTAAGACAAGACCCTGATATAATTCTAGTTGGAGAGATAAGAGATACAGAAACAGGAGAAATAGCAATTCAAGCTGGACAAACAGGACATTATGTATTATCTACAATCCACACAATTGACAGTATTGAAGTTATAACTAGATTAAGAAAAATGGGACTTTCAGATTATGATATTTCGAGTACTTTAGCTACTGCTATTTCACAAAGATTAGTAAGAAGACTTTGTCCAGATTGTAAAAGAGAAAGAGATTTTTCTGAAGAAGAAAAACGAATTATAGAATCAATTGGAAATAAATATGGTGTAAATTTTGATTTAAATGCTAAAACATATGATGCAGTTGGATGTAAACATTGTAATAACACTGGATATTATGACAGAATTGGTATTTTTGAAGTATTAAACATAACAGATGAAATAAAAGCAAGAATAGTAGAAGGTAAATCTAGTATGGAAATAAGAGATGAAGCATTAAAACAAGGTTACAAACCATTAGTAGTAGATGGGGTAAATAAAGTTGTAAAAGGATTTACAACTTTAGAAGAGTTAAATAAAAAATTATTAATTTTCTAAATTTAAGGAGGAAAATATATTATGAATTTAGATGAAATGTTAGACGAAGCTATAAGATTAGATGCTTCAGATGTTCACCTAGTATGTGGAAATCAGCCATTATTAAGAATTGCAAGAGATTTAGTACCAATCGAAGGAAGCCAAGTTTTAACACCAGAAGATATGAATGAAATATATGATACTTTAGTTAAGGGAAATATAGATAAAGATGAGGTATTTGAAAAAACTAGAAAATTAGATATGTCATATGTGCATAAAGACATTCGTTTAAGAGTAAATATTTCTTTATCAGACGATGTTCCAGTATGTACAATGAGATTGATAAAAAATGATTTACCACCTTATGAATCATTAGGTGTACCTGATATTGTAAGAAGAATGACATATCAACCTCAAGGATTGATATTAGTAACAGGAAAAACAAACTCTGGTAAAAGTACAACTCTAAATTCACTAGTTGATTATATAAATGAAAATCAAAATAAAAAAATATTAACACTTGAAAACCCTGTAGAGTATAAACATCATTCTAAGAAATCTTTAATAGTTCAAAAAGAAGTTGGACAAGGAAAAGATAGTTTAACATTTAGTGATGGTGTAAAAAACTCTTTAAGAGAAGATTGCGATATATTAGTAATAGGAGAGATTCGTGATAAAGTAACAATGGAAGCTGCAATAGAAATGGCAGAATCTGGACACTTGGTTATAGGAACACTTCATACAAAATCATGTGCAGAAACAATAGATAGAATGATAAACTTCTATGAAGTAAGAGATCAAGAATCTATTAAATACTTATTATCAGCATTATTAAAACTAGTAGTTTCTCAAAGATTATTAAAAGGAACTGATGGAAAATTAGTATTAGTTCCAGAAGTAATGGTTGTTGATAATATAGTTGCTGGTATAATTAGAAAAGAAAAATTAAGTGTATCTGAAATTGAAGATGCAATACAAAGTAATGCAGAAAAAGGAAGCATAGGTTTAATTAATTCTTTAGCACATTTATTTGTTGATGATAGAATAACTTTAGATCAAGCTAAAGCTCAAATAGAAGAAAAAAATATTGAAATTTTAAATAGAACAATAATGCAATTAAAGATAAAAAAAGGGAATAACTAGTCAATTCAAGTTAAGTGGAAGGAGGAAAATAAATGCCTACCTATATGTATAGAGCTATGACAAAGCAAGGCCAAATTGTAAGAAATAGAGTAGAAGCAAATAGTAGACAATCACTTATAAAAACATTAAAAACAAATGATTTGCTACCAATTGATATTGAACAATTAGCTTATAGAAATAAAAAAGCTCAACAGAAAAGAAAAAAGAATATTACTGATATTCAAGAAATTATGAAAAATGTAAATACCACTCAATTAGGTGGAGAAAAGAAAAAGACATTAACAGCAAAAGAAAGAATTAATCTATATTTTGCAAGGTCAGAAAAAATAACTAATAGAGATATAATGGTGTTTACACAAAACTTTTATCTTTTAAAAAAGGCAAACTTCAACAATATACATGCCTTAAACACATTAATTGAAAGTACAGAAAACTTATCTTTTAGAGGTGTTTTAGAAGATATATTAGCAGGTGTTGAAAATGGTGAAAATATGTACACCACTATGGAGTATTACTCATATATTTTCCCATATATATATATAAATATGATAAAAGTTGGAGAATTATCAGGTTCTTTAACAAATTCTTTAGAACAAGCTGTTAAATATTTAGACGATACAGATAAATTAAATAGAAAATTAAAAACAATCTTAATACCAAATATTGCTCAATTTATACTATTAATTGTTATGTTATTTGTTGGAACATTAGTTGCAATACCAGCAATACAAGGTGTATTTGATGAATTAGGAACACAAGATACATTGCCTGCTGTCACGCTTTGGTTTGCTGACTTCTTAAATGGACTGATTGCACACTGGTATATACCAGTTACAATTATAGTGGCAGCGGTTGCTGGAGTTATATTCTATATTAACACACCTAGAGGAAAATATAATTTCCACTATTTTAAATATAAAATGCCTATATTTGGAAAATTAATATTTGCATTAGATTTTTCAAGATTGATGAAAGCTATGCTTCTTAACTTAAAAAATGGAATGAGAATTCAAGAAGCCTTAGATGTAAGTAAAAACGTAGTACAAAACTATGTTATGCTATCAATAATAGAAACATCTATAAACAATATTATTACAGGTTCATCTTGGATAGAACCATTTGAAAAATCTGGATTAGCAAGCCCTATGATAACAGAAATGTTGAAAATAGGTATGCAAACAGACTTAACAGAAATGATGGAAAAATTAGTTGAATATATGGAAATAGATATAGATAATATCATGCAAAAAGTAATGAAGGCTTTACCTCAAGTAGTTTATGCTATAGTTGGTGTAGTATTAATATTCTTCGTACTTGTTGTATTAGTGCCATGTATCCAAGTTTATATGGGAAATTTCTTATTCTCAGCATATGGAGTATAAATTTAAAAACAAATTGTTTAAACAAATGGAAATCTTTAGATGTGCTAGAGGTTTCCATTTTTTAAAATAATAAAGTGAGGTAGAATTAGAATGAAAATTGGAATTGATATTGGTGGAAGTCACATTGGAATTGGAGTTGTAGACAAAAATGGAAAAATTGTGGAAAAGATAGAGAAAAGACTAACAGAAGTGGAAAAGAAAAACATAAAAAAATCAATTGAAGAATATATAGTTTCAAATTCTTTAGAATTTATGAAAAAGTATAAAATTCAGTCAATTGGAATAGCAATGCCAGGTACTGCTATAGATGGTGTTGTTTTATCATCTGGAAATGTGGGGATAAAAAACTATAATCTCAAAGAAAAATTACAAGAAAAAATAGATTTACCAATTACAATTAGAAATGATGCTAAATGTGCTGCAATAGCAGAAAATACATATGGTGTTTTAAAAGGATATGATAGAAGTATATTTCTAACACTCGGAACAGGAATAGGGGGAGCAGCTTTTATAGATGGAAAACTACTTACAGCAGGAAATAGACCAGGATATGAATTTGGACATATGGTAATACAAAAAGATGGAATTGAATGTACATGTGGAAGAAAAGGCTGTTTTGAAAGATATGCATCAATGAAGACTTTTAAAAATAATTTAAGAAAAGCATTAGGTGTAGATGATACAACAAGAGGAGAAGAACTTCTAAAAATAATAAGAGACTCAAAACCTGGGGATAAAGATTATGAAGAAATACAAAATACAATAGACGACTTTATTGACAATTTAAGTTTAGGATTAGTA
>Ga0326514_10000877_pt1 | contig 19842 bp, 19 predicted proteins | sample 3_2548_0518_D_FD_203653 | JGI IMG/M metagenome (GOLD analysis project Ga0326514, IMG submission 203653) | Bovine rumen microbial communities from UC Davis, California, United States - 3_2548_0518 | ecosystem: Host-associated > Mammals > Digestive system > Stomach > Rumen | place: USA... | reverse complement strand
CTTGATATTTTCTCCGGGGGTACTTTTGATATTTCAATTCCAGTAGATTTTGTGGGGAGTATAAGTCTTTCCTTGCATGGAGTTCTTTCCTTTCTCTCCTCCTAGCGGTCGCCTACTCAGCCAGCACACTCTTGATCGTGGTCAAAAGTCTTATACTTCCCACAAAATCTACTGTCAAAGATAGTAAAACCATCGAGTATATTCTAGAAAGGAGGTAGAAGTGCCTAGAAAGAGACCTCCAGCTCAGACTCCTGAGGCTAGAGAGAACCAATTGATCGCCGCCGCGGTCGATTTGGCGGAGCAACAGCTTCGAGATGGCACTGCATCTCCTTCAGTCATCACACATTTTCTCAAATTAGCCTCAACGAAGCAGCAACTTGAGATTGAAAAGCTAAAAAGCGAAACGGAATTCCTTCGAGCGAAGGCCGATGCGGTCCAATCGAACCAGCGTAGCGAAGAACTTTACGCCGAAGCAATCGCCGCAATGAAACGTTACAGTGGAGTTGACGAGGATTACTATGCGGAAGAGATGCTATAGCGAACTTCGACAGATAAATTCGTTCGAGGAACGTTTCGAATACTTAAAGCTGGTTGGAGAAGTTGGCAATCCCACGTTTGGATACGACAGATATTTCAATCAGCAATTTTACCATTCATCCGAGTGGCGGAGAACTCGTAACGGGATAATTCTTCGGGACAATGGTTGCGATTTGGGAATTAACGATTACGAGATACACAGCCGTATTCAGATTCATCACATCACGCCAATTACCAAAGAGGACATCGAGAATTGGAACGAGGATATTCTCTTCAATCCGGAAAACCTAATATGCGTAAGTTTTGATACGCACAACGCAATACATTATGGGACTGAAAGCGAATTTTCAAGAGTTCCAAAAGAACGAGTTCCTGGAGACACATGCCCTTGGAGGTAATATGGACAGCGTTTTAAATTCTGTAAAATCCTATCTTGGTTTGCTTCCGGAAGACGCGTCGTTTGACTCGGACATACTTATGGCTATTAATGCCATTATGGTTGTCCTCAATCAGCTTGGTGTTGGTCCGGAGACACCGTTCGTCGTAGAGGATTCGTCGCAGGAGTGGACGGACATTCTCGGCGAGAACCCTATTGGCGGAGTTCGAGAGTATGTGAACATGCGAGTTCGTATGCTTTTCGATCCGCCATCAAACACGTACGTCATGCAAGCTTTAAAAGACCAAATCGACCAGTTCGAATGGCGCATCATTGCCGAGGTTGACAAGGTTGACTATGCGGCTAGGGAGGTGGAAAGTGAGTAACTTATATTTGGCGCACCACGGCGTCAAGGGCCAAAAGCATGGTGTTCGTCAGTGGCAGAATCCAGATGGTTCTTTAACTCCCGCCGGTCGCATTCATTATGGAGTTGGATCCGCAAGGGACAAGGTTGGTGCGGCGGCCAAGTCAATTGGCAAAGCAATTCGAAAGAAAGTAAAACCGACAAATGCCGAACTAAATGCTCAAATTCGAAAGCAGAAGTCAAAGAATCTGAATAAACAAAAGCGTCGGGAGCTTCGGGATCTTAAACGAGGAATCGATTCGGATGCATCAAGCTCGTCTAGTAAGGCGCCTAAAGGTCAGCACAAGCGATTCTCTGAAATGAGCGATCAGGATATTCAGGACCGTATTAAGCGTCTTAAAAGTGAGATTGAACTTGCTGATCTTGAGAGAACAAAGTCCATGGGTCCTGGTCAGCGTCTAGTTGACAAGGCGATTCGAGAAGCTGGTCAGCAAGCTCTTAAGAACATTCTGTCAAACGCCCTTACGACCGCAGGTAATCAGGCAGTTGATAAGGTTCTCAAGTCTACAAAAGAAGCTGTGGCTGAGCAGAATAAGAAGAAGTACGAAACCGAGCTTGCGGAGCGTAAGGCTAAGAAAGAACTTAAAGATTTTAAAGCCGCGAATCCTGAAGGGCTTGGACGACTTGCTCCTTCGGCCAGAAAAGCTGCTAAAGAAAAGAAAGAAAAAGAAGCGAAAGAGAAGGCGGACGCCAAACTTAAAGAAGATTCTGAGAGATCCTCAAAGCAAGCCACGATCACAAAGAATATTGCTTCACAAGTAAAGGCATATGTTGGTGCTGGCTTTACGGAAGAAGAAATAGCGAAGAAACTTGGATTAAGTGTTGGCAGCATTTCTTATTACGCTAATTATTCGTCCGGAAAGAAGTGATTTAATGCCCCTTTCAAACACAGCAACGCCGAAATACTACGGAATGTTCCGCGATGCAGTGTTACGAGGGGACATTCCTGTATGTGAAGAAATCTCAATGGAGATGAATCGCATCGATGCGCTTATTGAGAATCCAGGAGTCTATTACGACGAGCTCGCGATGGACGGCTACGTTCGATTCTGCGAAGATGAGTGCACACTTACCGATGGTTCGGATTTGAATCTTCTGGATACATTTAAGCTCTGGGCAGAACAGGTTTTCTGCTGGTGTTACTTTGTTGAGCGGTCTGTTTACGAACCTAACGAAGATGGCCATGGTGGCCATTGGGTTAAGAAGATTCGTAAGAAGCGGCTTGTCAACAAGCAATACCTAATCGTGGCTCGAGGTGCGGCGAAGTCTATGTATGGTTCGACCATTCAGAATTTTTTCTTGAATGTCGACACTGATACCACGCATCAGATTACCACCGCGCCCACCATGAAGCAGGCCGAAGAGGTGCTGTCACCAATTCGTACAGCCATCGCTAGAGCCCGCGGTCCATTATTCAAATTCCTAACCGAAGGTTCTATTCAGAACACCACAGGAAGCAAAGCAAATCGTCAGAAGCTCGCTTCAACCAAGAAGGGCATCGAGAATTTCTTGACCGGATCTCTTCTTGAGGCTCGACCAATGTCAATTGATAAGCTTCAGGGCCTTCGCCCTAAGGTTTCCACCGTAGACGAGTGGCTTTCCGGCGACGTTCGTGAAGATGTTATTGGCGCAATTGAGCAGGGCGCATCTAAGATGGATGATTACCTGATTGTCGCCATGTCTTCCGAGGGAACTGTGCGAAACGGTTCTGGAGACTCCATTAAGATGGAGCTTATGAAGATTCTCAAGGGCGAGTATGTTAATCCGCACGTGTCTATTTGGTACTATCGACTCGACAAGATTGAGGAAGTCGCAGACCCAGACATGTGGGTTAAAGCTCAGCCAAATATTGGCTTGACTGTCAGCTATGAGACGTATCAGCTTGATGTAGACCGAGCTGAGAAAGCCCCGGCAGCACGAAACGATATTTTGGCAAAGCGTTTTGGCATCCCTATGGAAGGTTATACATATTTCTTCCGTTATGAGGAGACCATACCGCACCCTATGCGTGATTATTGGGGCATGCCTTGTGCTCTTGGCGCGGACCTTTCTCAAGGAGATGACTTCTGTGCTTTTACTTTTATGTTTCCTTTGCCTGGTGGCTTCGGGGTCAAAACCCGTTGTTATATTACCTCTCGTACTCTCGACCGTCTCCCTGGTGCTATGCGCCTTAAGTACGACGAATTTCTCCAAGAGGGTTCGCTGGTTGTTTTGGATGGTACTATTCTTGATATGATGGAAGTCTATGAGGATTTGGACGAGTATATTCGTAAAACTGAGTATGACGTTAGATCTTTTGGCTTCGACCCATATAACGCAAAGCAATTTGTTGATAGGTGGGAAGTCGAGAACGGTCCATATGGTATCACCAAAGTAATTCAGGGATCAAAAACCGAGTCCGTCCCTCTTGGCGAGCTTAAGAAATTGGCCGAGGACCGAGTGCTTCTGTTCGATGAGCAGCTTATGATGTTCTGTATGGGCAATGCGATTGTTATTGAGGATACAAACGGCAATCGAAAGCTTCTGAAAACCCGTTATGACCAGAAGATTGACGCAGTGTCCGCACTGATGGATGCCTACGTCAGTTGGTCTGTGAATAGAGAGTTGTTTGAGTAATGGAACAATATGTATATTTAGCCCATCACGGCATTAAAGGCCAGAAATGGGGTGTTCGAAGGTATCAGAATCCTGATGGAACTCTAACGCCGGAAGGACGTCGATACTATGGCTTAGAGCGGCAAGGTCTTCGTAAACGAATTAAAGAGCACACCAACGTTGGTGATACTGGCCGTAGATCAGCTGCTGCTAGCGCTAAGTCCAGTTTGAAAAAGCAGTCCAAATGGGGTGTGGCTGGTGTTGTAGCAACGATGGCCGCTGGTGCATATTTGGGAGCTCCTGCCGCTGCCGCCGCAATTGCTGCGGGAACCGGCTATGTGGCAGAACTGGGAACGGCCACGGCTGTTGGTGCATTATGGGGTCGTCAACAGGGCCGATCTTTGGCAAAGCAGCAAAACAAAGATGCTGTTAGGCAGGTCATTTCTGGTCAGCAGTTCGTTGTATCGCAACTTACAGCCACTTCTTCTGTTGGTATGTTCGGTCCTTACTATGATATCGACACTTCAATTTCATCTAGGCGATAATTATGGAATCGCCGACATACATAGCCCATCATGGTGTTAAGGGTCAGAAATGGGGCGTTAGAAAATACCAGTATGAAAATGGAACCTTAACTCCAGAAGGTCGTAAAAGATATTCTGGTATGAACTATACTACTTCGCAAGATCCTAAAATTCATAGAGTCAAAGTTAAGGGCGCTGGAAGTAAACGCGGTAAGTATCGCAACGCGAACAAGCAGCACCAATCGAATGCGCAGGCTCCTTCTTACAGCTATGTTGATAGCGAGGGAACGACGTATTCTTATAGCGGAGAAGATAGTGGCAATAACACCACAGATGTTGTTGGAGAGATGGTATACGCCGAACGTCGAAAAGAGCAACTTAAGAAAAATAAAAGGCTTCGAACTATAAACAAAGCAAAAGTCTTTATTGGCGGAATTCCAAAATCAATAAAAAACGCCACTTTGAGCGCTATATCGAATGCTGCCCACGCCATCTCCAGCGGCGTTTCGTTTATAAGAAATTTAATAAAACGCTAGGAGGTGACGTGTGGAACGTTATGAATATTTAGCTCATCACGGCATTAAAGGCATGAAGTGGGGCATTCGCAGGTATCAGAATCCGGACGGAACTCTGACCGAAGAAGGTCGGCGTCGATATTTAACAACTACTGGCGACCGTACTGATTTGTCAAAATCCGGAAATAAAGCAGTAAGCAAATACCTTGATAAAAATCCCGGAAATTATAGGAATCCGCTTCTTGAAAACGAATGGGAACACGATTTTGGAACTTCTGAATTTGCAAAAGAAGTCTTAACCAAATATGGAAATTTAATCGATCAGGGTAAAATATTTACCTCAGAATTTGCCGACACGTATGCACTTTACAAAAAAGCCGACGATCAGTTTAATTCTTATGCTGACGTACTTGGCTCACAGCATCGCAGAAACCAACGAGAATACGGTAAGCAGCTCAATTCCGGAAAAGCGCGAACGGAAGCGAACAAATGCCGTAAAGAATCTGTGGAAAAGTTCGAACGCGACGGAGCACATCGATCCGAGTTCGCAAAAGAAAGAGGCCTTTCTAGTCCAAAAGACGTCTATGATTATTTTAAAAAAGTTGCAAAGAATTTTAATGAATATGACCCCGATCAGGTTACATATCAGCGCATGGACGAAGAATACGATATGCTTGACCGAGGCTATATAACAAAAGAAACTTTTAACAAATTGTACGACGCACGACTTTCTACAGATGCATATGATTTCTGGGATAACATAATGGACAACGGTTCTCCTGAAGACTATGCTTGGCTTGACTATTGGCATGATGTTGATAAGCGTGCGTAATTCCTAAAAGGAGGTGACATATGCCAAATCCGACAATTCGAGAACGATTTAGCAAGGCGTGGAATGCGTTTATTGCTAAAGATAAGCGAGGCGATGCGGAGTATATCACCTCTCCTTCGATGGGGTATACCACAACCTATCGAGAGGATAAGACCCGTCTTCGACTAGGCTCTGAACGCACCATCATCGCTTCTATTTACAACCGCATTGCTGTCGACGTAGCCGCTATCAACCTTCAGCATTGTCGAGTGGATCAAAATGGTAAGTATTTGGAGCCGATCGACTCTGAGCTAAACCAGTGTCTTCGTCTTTCGGCGAACATCGACCAGACGGCTCGAGAGTTTATGGTTGATAGCGTTCTATCTCTTCTTGACGAAGGAACCGTAGCAGTCGTTCCTGTCGATACCACCGTCGACATTACAAACAACAACGCTTACGATATTCTGTCGTTGCGAGTTGGTAGAGTTACTCAGTGGCATCCAGAGCACGTTCGAGTCGATTTGTATAACGATCGAAACGGACGTCACGAGGAAATTACTCTTCCGAAATCTGTTGTAGCAATTGTTGAAAATCCGTTTTACGAGGTAATGAATAAGCCGAACTCTACGCTTCATCGTCTTCGTAGCAAGCTTGCCTTGCTTGATGCCACAGACGAGAAGCAGAATTCTGAGAAGCTTAACCTAATTATTCAGATGCCTTATGGATTAAAGGGTAAGAATCGAGAAGAGCGAGCCAAAGAGCGCATTAAGGATATCGAGATGCAGCTCGTGGATTCCAAGTATGGTATTGCATACATGGATGCCACAGAGAAGATTGTTCAGCTTGGCCATCCGATTGAGAACAAGCTTCTTGAGGAGATTCAGTATCTCACAGAACAGCTCTACGCACAGCTTGGTCTTACTCCGGCTGTGTTTGATGGTACTGCTGATGAGAAAGAAATGATTCAGTATTACAATCGAACGCTAGAACCGATTCTTGCGGCTTTTGTTGACGAGTTTAATCGAAAGTTCTTAACTCGAACGGCTCGAACGCAAGGTCAGGCAATAAGCTACTTCCGTGACCCCTTCCGTCTCGCTCCTGTTGAAACTCTCGCAGCAATCGCTGATAGCTTTACTGCGAATGAGATTGTTAGTGCGAACGAGTTCCGAGCGGTTCTTGGTTTCCAGCCGGTTGATGACGCTCGTGCTGATGCCCTTCTTAACAAGAACATTAATCCTCTTAAGGATGACCCAAACGCTTCTGTTCCGATGGCGACCGGAGTTGATGAAAACGCTCAAAACGGAGAGTTTGAATCCGGCATTGACATCGAGTCGTTAAGTCTTGAAGAAGCTCAAGAATACCTCAGGCAGCTAGAGGAAATTGAGAGTCAGATGGGCGGCGCAAATGAGTGACATAGTGTACAGGATCCGTGGCGATGATTCTCTTAGTCACGCGTATCAGTCAAAGTATATGAAGTCCACTTATAAGGCCGACGTTAGTGCTCCGTCTTTTAGTAAAACCACAAAAAGCATCGTTGGTCGAAAACGCGGTGGTAATTACAAATACGGAAGCTATGCGTCTCCATACTATGATCCGGTTGCTCGTCATGAACGATATGTGAAAGAAAAAGCGGCTGGTAAATTTGGTCCGGTATCTTCTATTTCTGCTAGCTCTGGAGGAAAAGGTCGTTCTGGCGGTTCCGGTAAGGGAAAATCTGGCAAGGGCGGCAAATCCGGTAAAGGTGGTAAAGGTAACAAAGCTGCGCTAAGCAATGCCATCAAAAAGCTCCAAGAAGAGAGCGAACTAAATACAGCTGCTCAACAGGAAGCCACCAAGCGTAAAATTGCCGACTTAAAGGACCAACTTCTTGAGCAAATAGAGCTTCTTAATAAGGGCGGAGAGCTTGAAGAAGGCCATAATACCGCGGAAATTCGTGGAGCAATTCAGTCTCTTAAAGAGCAAATTCGGACAGAAGGAACCAATCTTTCTGGATGGATTTCTCAAGAGAAAACAGCGCTAGCTCGTCGCATCGCCAAACTTCAGGGTAAGAAATATGACGAAGGCGCTGAAGAGCGTAAAAAGCAACAGCAGGAAGCCAAAGACAAAGAAGTTAAGCGGAGAGCTGATGCTATTTATAAACGTAAGAATGGGAAGTAGGAGAAATTATGGGTTATGATTTTAGTGGCTATGCCACAAAGAATGACCTAACTTGCGGTGATGGTCGCATCATTCGCAAGGACGCGTTCAAGGATTGCGACGGTAAGACCGTTCCGCTGGTGTGGCATCACATCCATAATGATCCTATGAACGTTTTAGGTCATGCGGACCTTGAGAATCGCGACGATGGCGTTTACGCCTATTGCTCGTTTAATGACACTCCTCAGGGTCAAAATGCTAAGACTCTTGTTCAGCATGGAGACGTCACTTCGATGTCTATTTATGCTAACAAGCTTAAGCAGCAGGGAAACAACGTTCTTCATGGTATGATTCGTGAGGTTAGTCTGGTCCTTGCTGGTGCCAATCCTGGAGCGCTCATTGATCCTCTGAGTATTCAGCACGACGATGGCGATATCACCGAGCTGGATGATGAGGCCATTATTTATTCTGGCGAGATTTTCCACTCGGAGGATATGTCGCACGCGGACGATGATGAAAAGGAGGACGAGGACATGTCTAAGTCCGATAAGACTGTTCAGGACGTCATCGATTCGATGACTGAGGAGCAGAAGAACGTTATGTACTTTATGGTTGGTCAGGCCCTTGAGGGTAAGGGTTCCGACGACGGCGAGGATGACGATTCCGCCGAGCATTCCGATACGGAGGATGATATGCACAAGAACGTGTTTGACAACACCACCGATACCGACACCGAGACTCTGTCCCACGACGCTCTTAACGAGATTCTCGCCGAGGCTCCTCGTGTTGGCAACCTCAAGGATGCTTTCCTTGAGCATGGCATTGAGAACCTCGAGATTCTCTTCCCTGAGGCTCGTGCTATCGACAAGACCCCGACGTTCATTCAGCGCGAGAACAGCTGGGTTTCTGCTTGGTGGGGTGCTCTGAAGAAGACCCCGTTTAGCCGTATCAAGTCTCGTACCGCGAACATCACCGAGTACGAGGCTCGCGCTCGTGGCTACATCAAGGGCAACCAGAAGATTGAGGAGTTCTTCTCGCTGGCGGCTCGTACGACCACGCCGACCACTGTGTACAAGCTGCAGAAGCTTGACCGCGACGACATCGTCGATATTGTCGATATGGACGTTGTCGCTTGGATGAAGTCTGAGATGCGTATGATGCTCGAGGAGGAGCTGGCTGTGGCCACCCTCATCGGCGACGGCCGTCCCGCGAACGACGTCTCGAAGATTAACGAGTCGAACATTCGTCCGATTTATCACGATGACGACCTGTACTGCATCCACCAGCTGGTCACCATTCCTGCCTCGGCCACTTACGTCCAGATTGCCGACGCTCTCATCGACACCGCTCTGCTTTCTCGTAAGGACTACAAGGGCTCTGGCCAGCCTTGGTTCGTTACCACCAACGACGTTCTGACTCGTATGCTGCTCGCTAAGGATCAGATTGGTCATCGTCTGTACAAGACCGAGGCCGAGCTGGCCACCGCTCTCCGTGTCTCTCGCATTCTTGAGGTTCCTGTGCTCGAGGGCGCTACTCGCGTCGCTCAGGTTCCTGGCCAGACCGAGGGCTCGACTGTTAACGAGACTCGTACGCTTCTTGGTCTGATTGTTAACCCGAACGATTACGTGATTGGTGCCGACAAGGGCGGCGCCGTCACCATGTTTGACGACTTCAACCTCGACTTCAACAAGTACGAGTACCTGATTGAGACCCGTTGCTCGGGCGCTCTGCAGGATCCCTACACCGCAATTGCTCTCGAGACCACTTCTACGCTGCCCTTCACCTTCGGTCCGCGTTCCGGCGACTTCTCGACCGCTACAAAGACCAAGGACGCTAAGGGTTGGCCCGAGGGTTACCCAGAGTATACCGCTCCGACTGTTGACGACGGCGAGTAGTCAAAATCATAAGGAGATAGTTCATGGCTAGGTACTATGGGAATATAGGATTCGCGGTTCAGGAAGAGACTGCTCCTGGTATTTGGGAAGACGTCATTGAAGCGCGTCCTTACAAGGGCGATATTCTTCGTAGCGGTCGTCGTTATGACAACTCAGAGAATATTAATGACAACTTTACCATTACTAATCAGTTCAGCATTGTCTCAGACGCGTTCTTATATTCCCATGTACCAGCCTTGCGCTATCTTGAGTACCTAGGGACCAAGTTCAAGATTACGTCTGTGGACATTGACCGGCCCCGAGTTGTGATTAGTGTTGGAGGTGTTTATGTCTCGGGAGACTCGACGTCTGAGACTTCAGGAAATTCTGGAGAATCTGCCGAAGGTTAAAAAGGCATATTTTCAGCCTCCGGCGTCTATTCATATGGATTATCCGTGTGTTGTCTATTCTTATGACGACGACCACAAGCTGTTTGCGGATGATAAACCGTATCTAGTTCGAGATCGTTACACGGCGACTCTGATTACAAAAGACGCTTTTCCGACAGACACTTTGGATGCTATGGACGAAATCGACTACTGCGATTTCGACAGGCATTATAGCTCGGACAATCTTCATCATTTTTCTTATCGAATTATTCTGACTGAAAGGATTCAGAATGGCTAAGTTAGTTTGGGATGCAATTGGTGAGCATCGTTATGAGACTGGCGTCGACCACGGCGTTCTGTATCAGGTTACCGCGGCTGGTAAGTATTCCGGCGGCGTTGCTTGGAACGGTCTTACGTCCGTCTCCGAGTCTCCTTCTGGTGCTGAGGCTCAGAAGCAGTACGCCGATAACATGAACTACCTGACTCTGTACTCTGCTGAGGAGTTTGGCGCCACCATCGAGGCGTTCACGTACCCCGATGAGTTCGAGCAGAACGATGGCTCTGCTACCCCGACTAAGGGCATGCGCATTGGTCAGCAGCCTCGTAAGAGTTTTGGTCTGTGCTATCGTACCAAGATTGGTAATGACGTCGCTGGCGATGACTTCGGTTATAAGCTGCATCTTATCTATGGCTGCCGCGCCGCTCCTTCCGAGCGTGGCTACTCGACCATCAACGACTCGCCGGAGGCCATTACGTTCTCGTGGGAGCTTAGCACTACGCCAGTTCCGGTTCCCGGCTACGAGCCTACTTCTCAGATCACCATTCCTTCCACCGACTTCGTGGAGCAGGCGGACAAGGCCAAGCTCACGCTTCTCGAGGATGTTCTGTTTGGCACCGAGGGTGAGGGTCAGGCAACGGGTACCGTTCCGACACTGCCTCTTCCCGAGGTTGTTGAGAAGATTCTCGATGGCACTATTACCACCGTTGAAGCTGCTCTTGCCGCTTAGTCAAAATGCTAAGTGATTGGCTCGGGTTGGCCGCCGAGGGGACTTGCGTTGTATAGGACGACAGCAAGGTGTCAGATGCGCGGGGATGTCTGACTTAACGAGTGCTCATTTCGTGTGGGAGGCTTTGCAGAGCGCTCGGGACGTTACTAGGACAAAGCCACTGGAGCGGTATGGTGGGGTGCCGATCCAAGATTTGGGGGTGTGGCGGAATGGCAGACGCAGGAGACTTAAAATCTCTCGACTTTAGTCGTGAGGGTTCGAGTCCCTCCACCCCTACCATTATATTTGGCCGTATAGCATAGCGGTTAGTGCAGTCGGCTCATAACCGATTGGTCACGGGTTCGAATCCTGTTGCGGCCACCATATGGGCTTGTAGCTCAGCTGGTTAGAGCAGGGGACTTTTAATCCCAAGGTCATGGGTTCGATTCCCATCGGGCCCACCATTTAAATTTTAGAGAGAAAGGTGCCACTATGGATTCTTGCGTTAATCCGACTCCGGACTTTTTCATCGACGAGTTTATTCGCTATTACAATAGCGAGGTTGCTGACTACGATGTGTCTGAGATTACCAAGGACGAGTGCTTCGTGGTTTGGTATAACTACACGGTTGGAAACGCAAAGGCGTTGGTTTCTACGGTTCGTCAGGACCATAAGTATTATGAGCTTACGTATCATGTCGTAAAGAACGAGCTGTATATCGACGCGTATATTAAAGTTGACCACGACGTGGTGAAGTTTTAGAGAAAGGAGCTACCATGATTAAGTGGCCTATTACCTACACTGACTATAACGGCGAGACTCAGACAGAGGATTTCTATTTCAACCTCAATAAGGCTGAGGTTATGGAGATGAACCTTGAGGCCAATGGCGCATACGGCGATTACCTCCAGCGTGTTGTTGACCAGCGCGATGGTAAGAAAATTGCCTATGAGTTTAAGCGTCTTATTCTTAAGGCTTATGGTGAGAAGAGTCCTGATGGTCGTCGCTTTATTAAGAGCGAGGAGATGTCCACAGCTTTTGAGCAGACTGAGGCGTTTTCTGAGCTTTATATGCAGCTCGCAACCGAGGAGAATGCTGCGTCCAAGTTTATCGAGGGCGTCCTTCCTAAGGTTGAGGCCGACTCGAATCCCAATATGGAAAACCACATGAAGCTCGTCTAAGAGGTGATTAAGAGTGCTCCGTATCACAGTTCCTGCTCGCGAATATTACGACGAAGCAAAAGAAGAATTCGTCAATGTTAAAGAGCAGACTCTGGTTATGGAGCACTCTTTAATTTCTATCTCAAAATGGGAAGCCAAATGGAAGAAGCCATATCTTTCAGAAGAATCTAAAACAATCGAAGAAACGTATGACTATCTTCGATGCATGACGGTTTCTCCCGTTTCGGTGGACCCAATGGTTTATAGATCGTTTACAAAAGAAAATATGGATAAGGTTGCTGAGTACATCAACGACCCAATGACCGCGACCACGATCAAAGACATTAACAAAGGTCGTAGGAATCGTGAAATCATCACCAGCGAGATAATTTACTACTGGATGATTGCCCAAAACATTCCAACTGAATATGAGAAATGGCATCTTAATCGACTGATGACATTGATTCGAGTTTGTGCCATTAAGAACGATCCGAATCAGAAGAAGATGTCGAGAAATGCGATAGCTAAGCAAAACCGTGCCCTTAATGCGGCCCGAAGAAAGAAATACGGCACTAAGGGGTAATTAAATGAGCACGAAAGTAATAACCATAACGCAGCATGGTGAATGGAAAAAGACAAACGCGTTTCTTCAATTCATCAAAGGAATGCGGGTCTATGACATTTTAAACTCGTATGGAGAGCAGGGCGTTCAAGCATTATCAGCAGCCACTCCAAAACGAACCGGAGAAACGGCTGCGTCTTGGTATTACAAAGTTGTGACGAATAAAGATGAAGTTGGGCTGGAGTGGCATAATAGCAAAATGGGTAATGACGGAACAACACCAGTTGTTATGCTGATTCAGCTTGGGCATGGAACAAGAACTGGCGGATACGTTCCTCCGAACGACTTTATTAATCCAGCGATTAAGGCTATATGTGACGAAGCCGCTGATGCGGTATGGAAGGTGGTGACATCCGCATGAGCAATGTTGACGATCGTATTGTCCGTATGCAATTCGACAACTCCGGCTTTGAGGCTGGCGCCACCAAGGCGATTGACTTACTTGGAAAACTCAACGAGGCCTTAAAATTCGACGATATGTCCGATGGTCTTGGAAAAGTTCGTGATAATATTCGCGGATTTAACATGGGCAACGTTTCGGATCAGGTTGAATCTTGTCGATTGGTGTTTTCTAAGTTTGATGCGTTTACGTTTGGTGTCATTACAAATCTTGGTAGGCGCTTTGAAGAATTCGCCAATCGAACTCTTCAAAATGTGAAGAACACCATGATTCGCGGAGCTAAAGATGGCTTTGGCGAATACGAACAGCAGATCAACTCCATTCAAACAATCGCCGCCAATAGTGGCGAAGAAATGTCGGTCATCACTGAAAGTCTTGATAAGCTTAATGAATACGCAGACAAGACTGTTTATAAGTTTGGCGATATGACTTCGGCGATTGGTCGATTTACCGCGGCGGGAATTGGCGTCCAGGATTCTACTGCCGCAATTCAGGGCTTTGCAAACGCTGCCGCGTTGGCTGGCGCCGGCCCTGCCGAAATGTCACGAGGCATTTATCAGCTGAGTCAGGCTATGTCCGCCGGAGTTGTGAAGCTTCAGGACTGGAAATCGATTGAAAACGCATCAATCGATACGGCACAATTTCGAGATGTTATCATCACCACTGCCAAAGCCATGGGCGTAACAAACGACGGCTTTGATAAACTTGTGAAAGGTGAGAAGTCATTTCGAGAGAGTCTTTCCGACGGTTGGTTAACCGCAGAAGTAATGCAAAATGCTCTTGAAAATCTAACCATGAGTACCCGAGACTTTGACGATGAAGCCAAGGGTATGGAAGAGCGTATGAAAACCCTTACCAAAAAGGGTTACAGCGAGGACGTAGCAAAGAAGCTTATTGAAATCGCTAATGCCGCGGACGATTCTGCTCGCGAAATTCGTACATGGAGTCAGTTAATCGACACAATGGGCGAGGCCATTGGTACCGGCTGGGCCGATACGTGGAAGATCGTTCTCGGCGGCATGGAAGATGCGACTGTCTTTTTTACCACTTTGAGTCAACGGTTTGAGCAGATTACTAGTCGGTTTTCAAAAGCTCGAAACAAAATGCTTCAAGACTGGGCTGATAATGGTGGACGAAATTCTTTAATCGGTATAGTATTTAATCTGATTGAAGCTATAGACCGTCCGCTTCAGGCCATTGGCGCAGCATTCAATTCTGTGTTTGTCGTTAGCGGTCAGCAACTTGCGGTTATTACAGAGAATATCGCTCTTTTTACTGAAAAGCTCGTTATGAGCGAAAAAACCGCCAACGCATTCGGTAATCGTTTCGCTGTTATATTTAGTATTTTTCATAGCGTTATCGGTGTTGTTGGAAATCTGATTCGAGCGTTTGTTAAGTTTGCAAAAGAGGTTAAGACTCGTACTTCTCGTGCTTGGCAGCCATTAATTGCTGATATTCAGAAAGTGATCGACACGCTTGCCGAGACGCTTAACGGCATGCATGCGTTCACTGACGGTGTTATTAGCTTGTTTGGAGGCTTTGTTAGACCGATTTCCAGGGCTCTTCGTCAAGTTATTTATATTATCGATAGCATGGTTAAGGGGCTTTTGGATAATAGCGTTATCGCTAATCTAGGAAGAATTTTCTTAGCTATTGAAAAGGGCGCGGAAGCTCTTATCGCGATATTTTTAGATGTGTTTTCCATTGCTGGAGCAGCTTTAAGAATTTTAAACCCTTTTATTAATTTTATTTCATACCTTGGTGGGCGGTTACTTGGTGTTCTTGCCCCTGCGATGGAGTATGTTGCCAGACTTCTTTCGACTGCTTCTTGGGAATTTGGCAAATTTACAATTCGAATCGTTCAGTCGTTTAACCTTGTGGAACGCGTCTTAACAGATGGCGTGTCGATTGTTAAAGATTTCATTACAGCATTTATTAACGTCTTTAAAGAAAGCTCGATATTTAAGGGAATTGTAGGGATCTTTAACACTATTAAAAACGCTTTGGTTAATCTTATGCGTTCTTCTTCTATATTTAGAGGAGGAATAGAAACCTTTATTCTCAATCCTTTGGAAAAGGTTCATAAGTTTTTAAAGGATTTTGGCAAAGGTGACGGGGTTAAGAATCGTGTTGAATTCTTTGAAAATGCCCTAAGGACAATCGGTTCGGTCATAACAGGTCCGTTTTCGTTTGCTTTTGGTCTGTTAAAGACGGCGTTTAATTGGTTGTCTGAGCATCTAAGCGGTCCTCTTTCATTTGCTTTTGGAATCGCGTCCGATGCGTTTTCAAATCTTGTCGGGTCTTTTGGATTTGTAAAAGATAAAATCGGCGAGGTCAACGGTTTTCTACAGACGTTTGCATCTGGAATTCCGGACTTTGCGTCGTCAATCGTTTCTAAAGTTGGAGAATTTGGTTCGTATTTCTTTGGTCAAGCGAAAGACTATATTAAGGGATCTAAGACTCTTAGAAAAGCCAAAACAAACGTCAACTCGTTCTCAAAGAAGACTCTTCCCGTTCTTTCCAACTCTTTGGTGAAGTTTAAAGACAAGTTTTTATCCGTCATTTCGACGGTTAAAAACTATTTTAAGACATTGACTCCGGCAAAACTTGGTGGCGACTTAAGCAAGCTGGTGGATACCATTGTTTCTAAAATAAAAGACTTTTCGCCAAGATTGGCTAGCGGTCTTTTTGGTTTTGCCGAAACGCTTAAATCGATATTTACGTCTATTACAGAAAACGCTGCAAACTTCGGAGACGTGTTTGCTAATATCGGAGCCGCCATCTCCTCCAAGATTGGCGAGTTGCCTGCCCCAATTCAAGCTCTTTGGGAGCAGATTGCAAATACGTTTGCTTGGGGTAAAGACCGAATCACCGAGGAAGCAGGAAAGTTATCGTTTGACAACATTGGAATAAACTTTGCGAACCTTGGGAAAAATCTCGGCGAGGCTTTAAGCGGAATCACTGACGGAATCCTTTCCGTTCCGGATATGGCCGGAAACGTGTTTGATGATATCGTGGCGAAGGCCAGCGATTTCGTCGCTCAATTTCCAAGTCTTGATAAAATCGGCGATGCTAGTGAATTGGTTCTTAAGGGCGGATTGATAGCGTCCTTAATAAAATTTACCAACTCTTTTGGCAAAGTGAACACGTCTTTTGCCGATATGACCAAAAGCATCGCAAAATGGCCGGACGCTTTCGTCAATGGTATGAAAGGGTTTGGTCAGCAGTTTGGTAAATACGAATCGAAAGCGGATGCAATTCTAAAAGTTGCTGGCGCACTTGCTTTGCTTGCCGGTGCTTTGTTTGTTTTAGCATCAATTCCAAGCGATGATTTGGCAAAAGCCGGTAAAGCAATGGGCGCTTTGGCGGTTGGCTTGCTGGGCACATTGGCTGTGTTTGAGGCTTTGGAAAAAGCAAAGTTCTTCAATCCCGCAATGCTTACAGCCGTCGGAGCCGCTTTTAGTGGCGTTGCAATTGGCGTTTTGGCGTTGGCTGTTGCTGCCGCGATTCTATCGTATGTTCCTCAAGAAAAGCTTGAGCAGGGCATTCCGGTAATTGTCGAGTTGATGGCTGCGCTTTCTTTATATGCATTAGCGCTTAGGAGCAATGGAAAATCGCTTCTTGCCGGCTCAATTGGCATGATAATCTTTGCCGGGGCGTTGCACCTAATGGTTGGTGTTGTTGAAAAGCTTGGCGACATTGACAAGGATAAAGTCGATCAAGGCGTTCAGGCATTTATCGGAATTATGACCGGACTTGCCATATTTGGAGCGTTTGGTGCAAAAGGAATTTCTAAACTGCTTGGGTCGTTCATGCGGTTTGGTATCGGCATCGCGTTATTATCGGTTTCGTTGATTATCCTTTCTGCGGCGATCGAGACGATCAAAGCATCGTTTGATGAGATGGCCGGAGACTCTTTGAAAAAAACGTTAAAATCGATTGTCGCTTTTGTTGTCGGATTCACATTAATGTCGTTATTGCTAAAGAAGGCAGATCCTGTTTCTGTTGGCCTTGGGTTGCTTGCCTTTGCTGGCGCCATTGCTGTGATGGCCTTGGCTATAGCCGGATTGTCTGCAATTTCGAACATTAAAACCGCAGTAGCTGGCGTGGTTATGCTGTTTGCTTTAATTGGCGAATTTGCGTTGATTGCCGATAAAGTTGATTCTGCAAAATTAGTTTCTACTGCGGCTTCGATGATATATCTTGGCGCGGCATTGTTAATCATGGCTGGCGCTTGTAAGATTCTCGCCAGTGTCGGTGAGCAAATGGGCATCGTTGCGACTGCTCTTGTCTTGATAATGCTCATAATGGGCGAGTTCGCTATTATAGCTGGGCTTGTTCATAGCGAAGACTTGGTGTCCGCTGGTTATGCTATGGTAGCGCTCGGAGCATCTATTCTTATAATGGCCGCCGCATTCAAGGTGCTTGAAACCGTTAATATGGAAAATCTGATAGCACCGTTGATTGCTGTAGTCGCTTTGATTGGTGTATTTGCTGGAGCCGCAGCTTTGTTGGGGCCAGCAACGGCGTTCTTAATCCCTGCGGCAACGGGTATTCTTATATTCTCAGCCGCCATTCTTGCTCTTGCTGCCGCGTTTTGGTTATTCGCGGATGGTTTAAATAATTTGAACCGTGTCGGGCCAGAGCGAACCGCAGAACTTATGGCCGGATTTGGCGAAGGCCTTGGTAAAATCCTAGACGAGCTTATAGCCAGGCTTCCGGACTTACTCATGGCATTAGTCCAAGGTCTTATTAATGGCGCGTCTCAGCTTGCTGGTGCCGCGTTGGCCTTGATTGAGAAATTCGGTTACTATTGCATGTTGAATAGTTCGCAATTGCTCATTGCCGGTTTCGAATTAATCAAAATGATAGGTCAAGGCATTGTTGGAGCCGCCGGCGTTGTTGCCGAAAAAGCACCGGAAGTTATCGAATGGCTTGTTAACAATCTGGGTCCGTTCGCGGGTTCTTTGATGGACGCCGGAAAATGGATTATCGACATGCTTGCGTCTGGTCTTGGTAATGTCGGGGATACGTTTAAGAATCTAGGCGGAAACATAGTTGATTTTCTGAAAGAAGGATTTAATAACCTTGCCCCCGATTGGCTTAAGGCTGGTTTGGACGCCGCTACAAGCTTCTTCAACACCATTGCCGGATTCTTTATAGTAAACTCTCCGTCGAAGAAGATGTCTGAACTTGGCGGATTTGTTGTTCAAGGCATGATCGATGGAATTGGCGAAAAGGTAAGCAGTCTCGGAACTAAAGCTCTTGAGATGGGCACCGCGGTTCTTAATGGCGTGGCATCTCTCCCTGGTTGGGTTGCTGATACCGCAAAGAACGCGGCTGGCGGATTTGTAGAAAAGATTGGCTCGTATGTTGGAACTGCCGGAACGAAAGCGAAAGCTCTTGCTAACGGTGCGTCCGAGGGCTTGAAGAAGTTTGGAACAGGAGCTAAGACCGCGGTTGAAGGCGGCGTTAAGAACTTTATTAGCGGTATTAGCGGTAAAGCAAATGCGGCTAAGACCGCTACAGCCACCATGGTAAACGGCACTAAGGGTGGTTTGACCCCTGCTGCTAAGCAATTCAAGTCTCAGGGCACAGCAGCCGCAAAGGGCTTTACGCAAGGTATTAGTTCTGCTGCCGGCGCTGCTAGGGGTGCCGCGCGAAATCTTGTTCACAGTTCAGTATCCGGTCTTTCTGGTGCTGGCGGATACGGAGCCTTTTATCGAAATGGCTCTTATGTCGCGCAAGGCTTTGTGCATGGCATGCGTTCTCAGTTAGCTGCTGTTAGAAGCATCGCCGCTCAGATGATGAGCACCGCAGCAAAGGCGAACGCAAAAACAGGTCAGATTAAATCTCCTTCTAGGGTCTTCATGCGACTTGGTAAGTATGTTGGTCAGGGTTTCGCAATTGGTATGGAGAAGACCATTCCTCAAATCTGGAAATCGGCTACGGAAATGGCAGAAGCCGCACCCGATGCCTTCTCTGACACGCTTAAGTCTCTGTCCATTAACATGGATGACCTTCTGGAAACGGATTACAACCCTGTAATCACTCCTGTTATCGACCCGACGCAGTTCGATTCCGACATGTCTAGTTTAACAACTATGTTAAACAATCGAATGCCGGACAACTTCAACGTTGGTTCGGTTAACTACAGTCAGCAATTTGCCGCAAAGCTTGCTGATTACGCAGACGTCAATAAGCAGGCCATGGAAGCCTTTGCAAATAATGCAATCGACTATGACCAGCTTGGCGTATCTGTGGTAAACGCCCTTATTCGTTCTGGCGTCCATGTTGAAATGGATGGCGGACAGCTTATGGGCTATCTTGCTGGTGAAATCCGCGACGCTCGTCGCATGTACGGTTAGGAGATGACATGGCTGAGCCTACTGAGGGCACTTACATCATTGTTTCGGTTGGCGCATCCAAGGCCGTCGACGTACAGGGTGGCAGCGATAAGAGTGGAACGAACGTTCAGACATGGAACCGCACA
>Ga0326514_10000876_pt1 | contig 19845 bp, 19 predicted proteins | sample 3_2548_0518_D_FD_203653 | JGI IMG/M metagenome (GOLD analysis project Ga0326514, IMG submission 203653) | Bovine rumen microbial communities from UC Davis, California, United States - 3_2548_0518 | ecosystem: Host-associated > Mammals > Digestive system > Stomach > Rumen | place: USA... | reverse complement strand
AAAGAAAATATCTGAAGTTAAAAAAGGTAAACATATGTCCGAAGAAGCAAGAAAAAAGATGTCGGAAGCAAAAAAAGGTAAAAATAATCCTTTATATGGTAAACATCTTTCTGAAGATACTAAAAAAACTTATAAGCAAAAAAGCAAAAGATGGTCCAGTAAAACAAGTACGTTGTATTGAAAATAATAAAATTTATGAATCTTGTATAGCCGCTGCAAAAGATTTAAATTGTTCAATTAGTGGGATTTCAAAAGCTGCAAATGGTAAATTAAAATCTACTCATGGTTTGCATTTCGAATATGTATAAAATCTTTAAGAATCTCTATTTTCCGGGGATTCTTTTATTTTTTTTATGAAGATAATTTTTATCTAAAAAGTTTTAATAATTTGCAAATCATTAAAAAAGTTAGAGGTGATTTAGAAATGCCAAGTACAAATACGTTCGGTTCCAGTGTCAACTTAGGCCGTGCTGAAGCGCAAGTAGTTCAAAACTTATATGAACTTGCAGTATCGAATGGTTTCGAAGGTACGGTTACCGAGTTTTTAGATTCTTTAGTCGGTCCGTCTGGAACGATTCAAATTGGTGCTGTAACTACAGTAGCTCCCGGAAGCCCAGCTACGGTTACTAATTCTGGTACTTCTCAAAATGCAATATTCAATTTCGGTATTCCACAAGGTAAAATTCCTAATTTAAAAATTGGTACTATTACAACTGGAGCACCAGGTTCACAAGCTGTATGTACAATTACTGGTACAGCTGAAAATCCAGTGCTAAATATGACATTACCCCGTGGAGATAAAGGTGAAAAAGGCGATAAAGGCGACAAAGGTAATACCGGTACAATGCAAGTAGGTACTGTACAAACTGGATTACCAGGAAGTAATGCGTCTGTTTCAAATAGCGGAACAGCTGAAAATGCGGTACTGAATTTTACTATTCCCAGAGGGGATAAAGGCGATGCTGCTACAGTTTCAGTTGGCACCGTTACTACTGGAAATGCCGGTACACAAGCTACAGTAACAAATTCAGGCACTACTCATGCCGCAGTGTTGAATTTTAAAATTCCCAAGGGCGATAAGGGAGATACTGCAACTGTTTCTGTAGGTAATGTTACGACTGGAAATCCAGGTACGAATGTTATTATCTCGAATAAAGGAACTGAAAATGATGCGATTTTCGATTTTACTATTCCAAGAGGAGATAAAGGTGACGCTGCAACTATTAATGTAGGTACGGTTACGACTGGAAATGCAGGTACACAAGCGACCGTAACGAATTCTGGTACTACTCATGCTGCGATTCTTAATTTTAAAATTCCCAAGGGTGATAAAGGAGATACAGCTACTGTTTCTGTTGGAAATGTTACAACCGGAAATCCAGGTACGAATGCCATTATTTCAAATAGTGGAACTGAAAATGACGCAATTTTTGATTTTACTATTCCTCGCGGTGATAAAGGTGATGCAGCTACGATTAATGTCGGCACTGTTACAACCGGCGCTGCTGGAAGTGAAGCTAAAGTTACAAATGTTGGTACTGCTAATGCAGCAATTCTCAATTTCTCTATTCCGCAAGGTATTCAAGGTATCCAGGGTGTTTCTGGTACTAATGTAATTGGGGATGTAACTTCTGGTGCAGTTCCTTCTATAACGAATACAGGTACTCCTCAAAACGCAATCTGGGATGTTGTTCTTCCAAAGGGCGACAAAGGTGATAAAGGTGATAAGGGCGATACTGCAACTATTACAGTTGGAAATGTTCAGAAAGTTTCACCTACAGCGCCAGCTACAGTTACTAATTCTGGTAGTTTAACAGACGCTGTATTTGATTTCCAAATTCCGCAAGGCGTAAAGGGAGATAAAGGTGATAAAGGTGATGCTGCTACTATTCAAGTTGGCACCATTTCAACTGGTTTACCCGGTACTAATGCGAGTGTAACAAATACTGGAACAACTAATGCAGCAATTTTTGATTTTTCTATTCCTCGTGGCGATAAAGGTGATAAAGGGGATAAGGGTGATGCTGCTACTATTGCTGTTGGAACTGTTGTTAGCGGTGATACTGCAAACGTAACAAATACTGGTGATGCAAATGATGCAGTATTTAATTTCACTTTGCCGCGTGGTGAAAAAGGTTCGAAAGGTGATACAGCCACTGTACAAATTGGTACTGTACAAACAGTAAATCCATCAGAAAATGCGACTGTTACAAATGTTGGAACAGATACTGATGCTGTATTCGATTTCCAGATTCCAAGAGGACAAGCTGCATCTATTCAGATTGGGACCACTCAGACGGTAGCACCAGACCAAAATGCTCAGGTAACGAATAGCGGTAATTCACAAAATGCAGTATTCAATTTTAATATTCCAAAAGGAGTAAAAGGTGATACGGGTAATGCAGCTACAATTACGATTGGTAATGTCGCAACTGTAAATCCAACGGCCCCTGCAACAGTATCAAATTCTGGTACGACTACTGATGCAGTATTCGATTTTCAAATTCCACAAGGTATTCAGGGCATTCAAGGAGAAAAAGGAGATACTGGTGAAATTGTAACATATACGATTGGAACTGTAACTGATGGTGCAACTCCAAGTGTAACAATCGAAGATACTGAACAAGAAACTGAAAAAATATTAAATTTCGTACTTCCGAACGCTGAAACTTTAGGTTATGAATTATTAACTACTGAAGATATTGATGCAATGTTTGATGGTACATATGGTGAATAAAGGAGTGAATTTTCATGGCTACACAGATTGACGGTATGAAAATTACTCATATTCGTAGAGATACATTAACTGTTCACTTTATTTTCTATGATTCTTCAGCTAATAATCAACCATATCAAATGCAAGATGGAGATACAGCAGTATTCACTATGAGAGAAACATTTGATAGTGAAGTATTATTACAGAAGACATTAACACCAGCAATAAGAAATAATGATGGTGTTCCAGCAGCGAATCTAATTGTTCCTGGGAATGAGATGAATTTTGAAGCAGGAAATTATGTATACGATGTGCAATTAACACTTGCGAATGGAACCGTATCATCGATAAAAGGTAAAATAAAAATTGTAGAAGATATAACATATACCTAAAAAAAGGAAGGTGAAAAAATGTCTACTAAATTAACAACAGGTGAAGAAGCGAATCGTTTCATTGAAAAAGTACGTGAAAAATATTTATCAAAATCAGAAGTATTTAATCTTCAAGATAAAACGGTTACTGAAAACGGTGAAGTAAAAGCAGATGAAAATTATTATGGGTTAGATACAGTAACTGTAAATGTTCAGCCTGAATTAGAAGATAAAACGATTACAGAAAATGGTACATATACAAGTGAAAAATATGGGTTTAATGAAGTAAATGTAAATGTAATTCCAGTAATGGAACCAACAACAGTAATTAGTACTGGAACGGAACAAATAATAAATCCACCGAGTGGAGTGACTGGATTTAGTAAAGTGACAGTAAATCCAATCAATTTACAGGATAAGAATGTTATACCGAATGAAAATATTCAGGAGATTATTGCTGATACTGGATATAGTGGATTAAATAAAGTCACTGTAAATAAGATAGATTTACAAGAGAAAAGCGTAAATCCTAGTACTTCTAGTCAAGAAATAACAGCTGACAGTAATTATACTGGATTAAGTAAAGTAACGGTAAATGGAATAGAGACTGAGCAAAAGACGGTAAAGAGTACGACAGCTGAGCAAACAATAACTCCGACGACTGGAAAATATATTGATAGTATAACTGTTGAAGCATTAGAATTAGAGAATAAAACAGTAAAGAGTACGACTACAGAACAAACTATTCAGCCAACAACTGGGAAAGATGGTATAAATGAAATTACTGTTGAAGCATTAAATTATCAAGAAAAAGTAGTTAATCCAAGTATTGAGAATCAGGAAATAATGCCTGATACTGGATATGATGCATTAAGTAAAGTAACTGTAAACGGTGCCGACCTTGCTCCGAGCTTTGAGTATACATATAGAAATAAAAGTGTTATCACTGCAGAAGATTTAGCTGGATTTACAGAAATTCCTAGAGGACTATTTTCTTATAATCCTAACCTTGTTTCAATTGATATTCCAGAAGGAGTAACAGCTATACAAGATTCTTTTAACGCTTGTCAAAATTTAATACATGTTGGATTGCCAAGTACTTTAAATAGTTTTTATCCTGGTTCATTTATTAGTTGTCAGCAATTATCTGATATTGAAATAAAATCTCCTTTTACTATTAGAGGTTCCGGTAATGCAGTGTTTGGATATTGTTATAACCTTTATAAATTTACATATAAAAATCTTCCAAATACTACTGTACTGAATAATAATAGCAAACTTAGTGTTATAAACGTCGCAGAAGGAATAACAAATTTAAATTATTTATTATATTCGGTAACAAGTTCAGCTGAAAATCCTTTATATGAAATAAATTTACCCAGTACGTTAACTACTATTTCAGCTCAAATAGTGTCTCCTGGTCTTTATTCTTCACTTACTAAACTTATAATTCCAGATAATGTTACAACTATAAATGCTAGCAATAACTATTTAGTTTCCTCAGCAGGTGCTTTATATTATATAAGTTTGCCGGCAAATATATCTACTATAAATTTAAGAGCTTTTGTTAGCAATTGCCCAAAATTCAAAACAATTTATGTACGTGGGGATTCTTCTTGTACAACTGCACAAACATTGCAAACATTAGACTCTAGTGTTTATAATAATGCTACTATTATTTATACGGAAGAATAAGGAGGTGAGTAACTAATGTCAAATACTTTATTAAAAAATCATGTATTAACTCAAGAAGTCTTAAATGGAATCTCTGAAACAGTAATTACTCCATACCAATTTCATTTGTTCGAAGCACGATTTAATCGTAATCCTATGTCAATACCAAATCAGATTGAGCATATTGGGACTAGTGCTTTCGAAAGTTGTAGCATTGGTACGACTGTAGTTTGCAATTCAAATTTAAAAAGTATTGGTAAAAACGCTTTTAAGTCTTATTATTTGGGAATTACTGGAATTACAATGAATAATGGATTGAAAATAATTGGAGAACAAGCATTATCTGGTAATGCTTTAGCAACAGCTGTTACAATCCCTAATTCAGTTGAATTTATTGATGACGGTGCATTTTACCAATGTACAAATTTACCTTCTGTTGTTTGGTCAAGTAATTGTCATGTAATTAGTCATCAATGCTTTTATCAGTGTACGAATATGACTAGTTTAACAAATACAGATAATGTACATGTTATTAGAGCAAGTGCCATTAATTCATGTAATAATTTAACAAGTCTTTATTTCCCCAATATTAACGGGATACAGCAAAATGGTATAAATTCATGTAGTAGCCTTACGACACTTACATTGGGTCCAGAACTTGGATATTTACAGTATTCTGGAATAAATGGATGTAATAATCTTACGACAATAAATGTTATGGGAGATGAAAATTGTATAACTGCACAGACATTAGCTAGATTAAATCCAACTCAATTAAATAAAGCAACGATAGTATATAATTATACACCGCCTAGTGAAAATGAAAGTGAATAATTATAAAAGAAAGAGATAAATGATTATTATCTCTTTTTTTTATGTAAAAATTTATTCTAAAAATGAAAAATATTTATTGCAATATATATTTTGTTAAACAGAGGTGAAACACATGCCGAAAATCATTGATGGAGATGTATTAAATTATTTACAAAATAAGATAAAAGATAATTATGCAAATAAAGATGGTGATTTACATCTTCAAGAAAAAACTGCAATTAGTTCAAATGTAATACAAGAAATAACTCCAGATGAAAATTATAATGGACTGAAGAAGGTAATTGTACCAAGATTAGAAGCTGAGAATATAACAGTAAAAAGTACAACTACTCAACAAATTATTCAGCCAACAGCTGGTAAAGATTTAATAAAACAAGTAACGATTCAACCATATACAATGCAAGAAAAAAATGTAATAGTAGGAAATGATACAGTTACAGTAATACCAGATAGCGAGTATGACTGTTTAAGTAAAGTAATGGCTGAATTTAAAACGCAAGAAAAAACAGCTGAATATAATCATAGAACACAAGAAATAATTCCAGATGAAAATATACATGGACTTGAAAAAATAGTTATAAGTCCATATATGAAAGTAGCTGATTTATTAGCTGGAAATAATGTAATTATTACTGATGATGATTTGCCGAGTGATATGACCGAATTAACTTTAGACTTAAATCTTCATGACGCACTCGATCCTAGTTCAAGAACAGGTGAAAAAATTGCGCTTACATTACAGTCAACGCAATTAGTAAAAATTAATCTTGTAAGATATGATAAGGTTGCATTAAATGGATGTATAAATATTAATGCTCCAAATGCAGATATTGTTTGTATAAACGATGTTACAAATTGGGGTACAGGCACTATGGCTCATCCCAAAGTTAAAGAAATAATCGGAAAATCATTAACTACAACAAAATGTTGTTTTTTCGTTAATGGTAATGGGTATCCATTGCGCTTAATTCCGCCATTAAATAATGTAGAAAAAATGGCATTCGAGGGCTGCTCCTGGTTAAATAATGTTATAATAAACGAAAATGTAACTACTATTGGTGATTGGGCATTTGCTAATTGTACAAGTTTAACTAATATTACTCTTCCAGATAATTTAACTACAATCGGTGAAGATGCATTTTTTTGGTGTACAAGTTTAACTGATATTACTCTTCCAGATAGTGTAACGAGTATTGGCGAATATGCATTTGGTAGCTGTAAAAGTTTAACTAATATTAGTCTTCCAGATAGTTTAACTACAATTGGTTATGGTGCATTTCGAAATTGTACAAGTTTAACTAATATTAGTCTACCAGATAATATTACTACTATTGGTGAATATGCATTTGGTAATTGTACAAAGTTAACTGATATTAGTCTTCCAGATAATATTACTACTATTGGTGAAGATACGTTTAATTATTGTCAAAAGTTACAAACAATTACAGTTCGCGGTAATTCTTCATGTACTACTGCTCAAACTTTACAAGCAATGCACCCATCTCAATATAATAGAGCAACAATCGTATATACTGAATAATTTTGGAGGTGAATATTGAATGAGTGATAAAAAATTAGTAAGCGATTCAACCGTTAATTATTTAGTAAATAAAATAAAAGATGAATATATACCGTTTAAAGATATAATTGATTTATCAGAACGAACAGTAACAATTTCAGAAGATGAGCAAGAAATTGTCCCGAATGATATATTGAATGCTTATTCAAAAGTTACAATAAATCCTATTATTACAGAAGACATCGTTGTTAAATCGAATGCAACCGAAAATCAAATAGTAAATAAGTATACAACTAAAGTAACAGTTAATCCATTAGATTTAGAAAATAAAACGGTAGTTTTAAATCAAGATATAGAAGTTATACCAACAGCTGGAAAAGATGGACTAGCTTCAGTTACAATAAATCCTCCTAATAAGCAAGATAAACTTATAGAATTTAATGTAAATGGGCAAGAAGTTGTTCCAGATATTGGATATGATTGTTTAAATAAAGTAACTATACAACCCGAAAATACTAATTTATATAATTTGTTAAATTTAGTACAAAATAATTCTGATGTAATAATTACAGATAATGATATACCAACAAGCCGTTTATCGAGTCTTAATTTAGAAAATTTACCATCTAATGTGAAGGAAATAGACTTAAATAGTAATAATGAAGTAGAAACTATTACTGTAGCTACAGCTAACCACTCAAGGGCAACAGAAAGAAATATAAAGTTAAATTTACATAATGCTAGTCTAAAGTTTTCTTCTCAGTCTTCTTTATATGATTTTTCCAATATCATAGCAAAAGAAATAGATATAGAGGGAACACTCAGCCTTAAACCTACAATTACATCTCTTCCTCCTATTGTAAGCAAAAATATTCCAAACAATTATTTTAAGGAGAGTGCATTACAAGATATAACTTTACGTAATACTATTACTATTGGTGAACATGCATTTTATAATTGTACTGGTTTAACTAATATTAATTTTCCAGATAGTTTAACTACTATTGATTATGCTGCATTTCAAGGATGTACTGGTTTAACTAATATTAATTTTCCAGATAGTTTAACTACAATTGGTGATGGTGCATTTTCAGGATGTACTGGTTTACCTAATATTACTCTTCCAGATAGTTTAACTACTATTGGTAATGGTGCATTTGATAGTTGTACTAGTTTAACTAGTGTAGACATTAGTAATTGTATTAATTTAACTGGTGTTAGTGGTTTTTCTAATTGTACTAATTTAACTGATATTAGTCTTCCAGATAGTGTAACTACAATTGGTGATGGTGCATTTTCAGGATGTACTGGTTTACCTAATATTACTCTTCCAGATAGTTTAACTAGTATTAGTAGATATGCATTTCAAAATTGTACAAGTTTAGCTAACATAGATTTAAGTAATATAACAAGGATTTATAGTCGTGCTTTCGAAAATTGTACTAGTTTAACTAGTGTGGATTTAAAAAATATAGAAGCTTTTCCAGATAGTAGTTATGCATTTCGAAATTGTACAAGTTTAACTAATATTAAACTTTCGGATAATATAACTTTAACTGGTGTTAGTGTTGGTATGTTTTCAGGTTGTACCGGTTTAACTGATGTAGACATTAGTAATTGTACTAAATTAACTTTAATTGGTGGCTTTGAAAATTGTACGAATTTGCAAACAGTTTCATTTGGACCTAATATAACAACAATTGATTCTTCTGCATTTTCAGGTTGTACTGGTTTAACTAACATAGATTTAAGTAATGTAACAAGGATTTATAATCATGCTTTCGAAAATTGTACTAGTTTAACTAGTGTGGATTTAAGTAATGCAATAGAGATTCATGGGTCTGCTTTCCAGAATTGTACAAATTTAACTAATATAAATTTTCCAGGTACTGTAGTTTATATTGGAGAACAGGCATTTTCTGGTTGTACTAATTTTACTAGTGTAGATTTAAGCAATACTCAAATTACTACTCTTGGGGATTGGACATTTTCTGGCTGTACAAGTTTAACTAATGTTAGTCTACCGGATAGCTTAACTAGATTTGATAATTATATATTTTCTAATTGTTCTAATTTACAAACTGTTTCACTGGGACCTAATATTACTAATCTTCCTTCTACTTTTTATTATTGTACAGCACTCACTACAATTACTGTTCGGGGTAATTCTTCTTGCGCAACCGCTCAAACTTTGCAAGCAATAGACCCATCAGATTATAATAATGCAACAATCGTATACACAGAGAATTGAGGTGAATAATTATGGCTTATGCTGGACTTGCTGTTTATGATGCCAACGGTAATCAAATCTTTGGCACTCCGACTAGAACATTTAAAAAATTGGGCAGCTTCAAAACGTCAAAAGCATTAGCTCCAAACAAATACGGAAATTATTCAGTTTACCAAGATTATACAGATAATAATATCACTGGAAAAAATATCTGTTACTATATCTCTGGAATTAAATGGATTGATAATGCTTCAAATGCTCGTGTATATAATTCTTATCCAGCGATTATTAAAATCATCAACGGGAATACATTTCGTATTGTCTGGGGCTCTGACCAAGTTGTTCAAGGTTGGCCATTGAGTTATTATGAACTAGAAATAACTTATGGATATTTATAATATCTTATAAAATAAAAAAGATAATTACTTTTAAATTAAGTAATTATCTTTTTTATTAAAACCTTGTAAGAATATTCACCATATATGAAGTTGAACATACGCCTTCTGTTACGGCCATTCCATCTCCAGTTACTTTTATCGTATTAAAATTTGGCACTAATCCAGAATACGAACTTATTAAATATTTACTTACAGTATTCTGTAACGATATCGTATTTCCAGAATAATTAAATCCGCACATATAAGCATATTTATAGGAATTTCCATCATCCGATTGAATCATACTGGGGAACCAAGGCGTCATTAATGGTTGAACATATGGTTTACTTCTTGCGGTATATGACCAATTATCAACTCCATGTTGTCCAAGGGGATGATAAAAGAGGTTATCTGTAACGCCATGGTCATAATAAAAGCCGATTGCTAAACCAGGCTGAAGATTACCGGGGCAAACCATGTAGCCATCATCGTATAATGACTCAAATTCCATCGTTCCACCGCCATTGGAAAAGTTAGAAAATTTGTATGGTAAATTAACAAATGTTTCCATAGATAATACTTCGTATTTTGTCGAATAAATAACTTTGCCTGAAGCATTGTATATTTCCATGCCTGCGAATGGTGAGGAAGCAGGCGAAAGATTTTGATTTACAATAATCTGTTTTGCTGTTATTGTATTGTCTGTATTAGAACCAATAAGATACCATCTTGTTCCGTTGGAATTAATTCCTTGCGGAGAAACATATAAAACTCCGTTTCCGTTCAAAGAAAAGGCAGCTGAGAGAGTACTTGAATCCAATTGATATCCGTAAAGTTTTCCAGATGTAACATTTGTGGCAGGTATAGTATCCGTTTTAGATACCATTTGAAGAATTGTAGAATCGTCTATTTGTAATTCTCCCGAATCATTTAACGTATAAAAATAAGCTGACATTAATATCATTCCTTCTCATTTTATCTATCTATAAATAGAATAAATTTTGAGTCTTCATATACATAGAAAATTTGTAGCGTACAAATTCCAACAAACACGTTATTATAATCATAGAGAAAGTTCCAATTGAATATCAGAAAGGATGGAGATTACTATGGCAACCAAAGAAACTGTGAAAAAGGCCGAAGTAAAGGAAGTAAAAGAAGTAAAAGAAGTAAAGAAAACAAAGAATGAATCGATGAAGGTTCTTAAAGAAATTCCTACTAAAGAAACTACTCAAGTTCCTCCTAAGAAAATTTCAGCAGGAAAACAAATTAGAGATTTATTCGAATCAGTTATTTCTAAACTCACAAAAGAACATTTAGAAATCTTAACTTCCCAAGAGAAAACTAAAGAGGTCTTGAAAATAAGATACCCGTTTTTGAAAGAAGTAAAGAATGAGAAAGATGAACGAAAGATTAATGGACATGCTCGCTATAACAAAGGTACTATTAAAATCAACAATAAAGATTACTACATTACAAATGATTTATATGAAAGAAATATAGAAGTATTTAAAGCATGGGTCGAAACTATTAAGTAAAAGCTAAGTAAATAAAAAATTAGGTAGAGATGAAATATTCTCTACCTTTTTTGATATAGAATCTTTTGATATTACTTTTCATTTCTATTTATATTATATGTAATTACATATAGAATTTTTAGGTTACATACAAAATAATTTTATCATCGCTTATATAGAAAACTTCCTTATTAATATAGTTCGGCGATAATGGGCGCGCTGGCTTTTGCAATGGCAAAATGTTGATGGACGCAGAGCGGATAACGGCGGCACTGTTCCAGCCATTTGCTGAAAAATAAAATAAAATTACATATTTTACATACATGTACATATAAAAAACCGCACGTTAAAATAAAATAGAGGTGATTTATATGTATAAGAAAATAAGTAAAGGCACAATTTCCCAAAGAAAAGATGGAAAATTCATTGGACAATGTGTATTAACGTTTGAAGATAATACTAAAAAACGTTTATGTGTTTCAGCTGATGATTATTATTCATGCTCGCAAAAATTAGAAGATAAAAAAGCTATGTATAAAACCCCTAATGAAAATATTAATGAAAAATCTTCTATAAAAAATACAAGGATACTTTATGTTGAATATCTATTGACAAAATGGGTTGAGGAAAAAGAAGCGGAAGGCTTGAATGGAAAATCGATTGAGAATTATATATCTATGATAAACAAAAACTTTGTATTCTTTAAAAATACTTATGTAGATGAAATAACATCAGAATCGATTATTTCATTTCAAAATTTTTTAACGAATGTAATGAATCTATCTAATTCTACAGCTAATAAAAACTATAACATCATCAATAATTCATTTTCTAAATTAGTGAGAGATGAATATGTAGAAAAAAATCCTTGTAAATATGTTCAACGAAAATATGAATCTGAAAAAGAGAAAGAAATATTTAGTAGTGAAGAGATAAAAATTATTTTAGATGAGGCTGAACAATATGATTATTCACACAGACATAAAAATAAACTAATGTATCCTTTTATCTTATTTGCTTTAATGACAGGTTGTAGGAGAAGTGAAATTTGCTGTATAAAGTGGGCGGATATTAACATAGAAAAAATGACATGTTCGATAAATAAATCTGTAACGGTTGTTGTTGGAAAAGAATATTTATCTCCAACGAAAAATAAACAAATACGAATTGTACCGATTAATGAACGTTTATTAAATGAATTATTTAAACTGAGAGAAAGAATTTATAAAAAGTATGGTAAATATAGCGAATATGTATTTCCTGACTATAGAAACATTGATTATTTTGTTTCGCCAAGGCAAATCGCAAATTCTTATATAATTTTACAAGATAAAACAGGTATAAATAAAGGATTGCATGCTTTTAGGCATACATTTATTACAAATGCTTTGGAAAAAGGAATATCGTTAAAACTTATTCAGAAAATCGTAGGACATGCGACACTTGCAATTACTTCTCGTTATTGGCATCCCGATGTAAATAAGTTTGATGCCGTAAGAAACTTATATTGATTCTGATGTGCCTACGACATCCGTAGTGAAGTTTTATTGAGCTACCTATACATCTATATACATATACTCAAAAGAAAACGTTTTCTAAAATTATTTTTAATTGGAAGAATTTTTCGAAAATTTATCTTGACAATGGATTTTGTAGTGGTATACTTAGTATCAACATCAGGTTGAATAATTCGTGGCATACATAATCGAATGATTCGCGATAGTTTAATTATGTAAATTATTCAGCTGGTGCCAGTGGGAATTCCCCAACTATATTTGTTCTTTGATAATTTCATAGAGGTGAAATAAAATGGCTCAGGTAATGTCAATCGTTGATGTGGATATTGATGAAACAGTTGAAAAAATTCTGTCTCTGTATCCTTCATTGGATAAACCATTACAGGAACATTATGCTGTTCACTTGTATTATTTAGCTGAAAGAATGAAATGGGATGCAAGTAATGATTTAGATTGGATAGACGAATGATGTAAAAAACTCATGGTGAAAAGTGCGCATATTCATCATGAGTTTTTTACTTTTATAAATACAAAGTTATAGAAAAAAGTGCACCTATATATAAACAAATATTATATATTTTTATGATTTTTTAAGGAATAAAAAAGGAATAGGTGCACTTTTATTTTTTTTTGTATAAAGCGATATAGAAGATTCAGAAAAGTGCATCTATATATAAAACAGATATTATATGAATTAAAAAAGAAGAAAAAAATTAATAGAAGAAGTATAACAGTTATTTCGACGAAGTAATCATTACCCTAGCGAAGCGAGTAATGTTACGAGGAGATAGGACGAATCCGAAACTTGTTTTCGGTTCGGACTAGTAGAAATAAATAAATTTAAATCGTAGATTAAATCTAAATCAGAGATTATGTAAATTATAGATTATGTACTTAAAGAATAAAGTTACAAAATAGTATAATGTAAATGTAGAAAGGTGAAATTTATTGATGAATAATTTATTTTTTTATGAGAGGTGAAGTATATGTTAAATAGTAACAGCTATTACTTAAATAGTTTTGTAAATAGAAATCAAAATTTATTAGAATTAGAAGAAGAAATATTACAGAAAGCACAATTTATAAAGATATCTGCAGATATAGTAAAAGATACATCAAAAGATTTATTATATGAAGATAAAATTTATATGGAATGGTTCCGAGATATGATGGAATATGATTATCTGAAAGGATGTTTTATAGATGATAAGAAAACATATAAAAAATTAGAAGTGAATAAATTGATAGATGATGCACTACTTGGAAAGTTTGAATATAATCGATTTTTTGTACCGAATCAAGGAATATATGATAAAAGAGGAAAGAAACGAGACGAGAATGGATTAATCAAATATGATTATTTTACTGAAAAACGAAGTGAAGATAAAATTAAAGATTTAAAATGCTTTTATATTGATATAGATATAAAAGATGAAAATGGTAAATCGTATGTGAAAGATATAGATGTTGAAAATAAAAAAAGACAGCTTTTAAGTGAATTAAAAAAGCTGTGGAAGAAGAATGAATATTCATTAGAAACTCATTCTGATACGAATTTAGACCAAATAATAGTTCCGTCGATAGTTATTGAATCAAGAAATGGATTTCATTTGTATTATGTGATTGATTTAAATTGGTATGATGAATCATCAAAAAAATGGGGAACACAATATCCTGATTTGCAAGAGTGGAAAGAATTAGAGAAAATTATATTGTTGACGTATAAGAAATTTATACCAATTGTTGATAATGCAGTTGTATCACCGGGACAATTATTAAGATTTCCTTATACGATTCATGAAAAGAATAAAAAACAGAATCCATTTTTAGTTCGTATATTATTTATGGGAAGAAAATATACTATGGATGAATTAAGTATCGATTTTATATTTGGAATGGATGAAGAGATGTTAAGTGAAGTATATCCGGATGAATATCCTAATGTAGATAAATCGGAAACACATCGAAAGGAAAAATCGAAGATAGATAAAAAGAAGACTTTTTTATCTGATGAAAACTTCTCTAAGAATCTTCCCTCTTCGCAGCTAGTAACAGCGATACAAAATTTAGATATAGAATATTTTAGAAATAACCTTGGTGAAGTTCAACATCAAGTATTTGAGGATAGACATGAAGCAATTGATTATATTGTAAGACAAGATATGAGTAAATTGTTGAATATAAAGTGCTCAGAAAATTTTTGTTCACCATTTCGTGTAGATAATACGCCGTCTTGTAGTATTTTTATGAAGAAAGATGGAATTTATAGATTTTATGATAATGCACGAAAAGATGCTATTCAAGGTTCAATTTTAGATATAATACAAAAAGTTGCAAATGTATCGTTAACAAAAGCAGTTGATTTTCTTGCTGAAGTATATAATATAACAACTAATTCATTTCAGCCATATCTGAATTTATCACAGTTAGATGAAATTATACATTATAATGAGGATTTATTCAGTGAAAATATAAAACTAAATAAATTAAATAAGAAATTAATTATTTTGTATAAAGAATGTTTAGAATTCTGGAAAGAAAAGTGCATAGAAAATCAATCAATACCTTTTATGAAACATGACATCATGATATCGAATGATACTATGTTTAAAAGGCTTCAAGAAAAATATTTAGATGGTAATCCGTTTAAGAGACCGCAAGATTTAACGAGACGATTTATGCAATTGGAAGCTTTAGGAGTAGTTAATTTAATAAGAGGTAAAAATTTTAATACTGAAACGAAGACCAGGGCAGCGAGAGTATATCAGTTTAAAAAAATTAATGCTAATGAATTTAGCATTAAATGTATGATATTAAAGAGGAAATGCCCAAACATAAGAGAAATGAGTGAAAAAATTATAAGAATAGTTGATATGTTTTATGAAGCGGAATGTAAAAAGAAATTAATAAGTAAATTAATACAAATAATGAATAATGTAAAATAGCTTTATAACGTATCTTTTAAGCATAGATATTACTCTATGCTTATTTTTTTATGGAAATATTTATACAGATACAATTTTCCAAGTAGCTTCAGAATTGTTTCTAATAGCCTCATATAAACTTTTTAGTATAAACTATAAGACAGCTGCTTAAAACTCCATACGGGCTGAATACGGAAGAATGAAAGTTATCTAAGGGTTTATGTCTGGAAAACAGCATTCAAGAACAAACAACGACAGCGCTCCTCAAAGATTGCCGCTATGATATAATAAAATAAAGGTAGGTGATATCAATGATTATAAAAAACATCGACGAAATGAATAATTGATTTAATCAGAAAATCCAAACTTCATTGGAATTACGAAGATTGTATTTAGAATTGGGAAATATGGAACGTCAGTACTTTATAAACAAATTTATAAAACTATGCAAGTTCAGACAGCTTTATTTAAAAGATAAAGAAGAATTGAAAGAACTTACTACATATTTATTTCTAAATCTTTAAAGAAATATTCAAGAATTTCTAACGGCATATGTACGAACATTAGAAAATACGATATAATTAAATTAATAAAAAACACGTGTAAACGAAAGGGGATAATTAAAATGACTGCTGAAGTAAAACGTGAAATTGATAATCTCATGCAGAACGGAAAATTTGCAGAGGCTTATTGGACCGAACTGAATGAGATTATCGTGAATGAAACCGGAGATTGGAAACGTTTTGAAGAATTACAAAATAAATTGTTTCGTCTTGGAGAATGGTAAATAAAAAAGGGAGGTATTTATCATGGAAAACTACAATGAAAAAGAAGTAAAAATGATTGAATATTCCGTAGTGATTTGTTTAATATTATTTGTAATTTTTTGCGGGCTATATCTCAAAAATAATGAAAAAGAACGAGCACAAGCACAAGCTACGCAAACTCAAACTACACAAACTGTTGTCGATGAAGAACATTGGGAAAAGATGGTTTATAAATCGGCAGAAGAACACAAATTACCTGCGGCGTGGACAGTAAATGCTTACAGAGAAGCAAAAAGCTTTTTTGAAAAATGTAAGCATGAAGGTATATCAAGAGAAGAACTTAAAAGACATTTAATGAATGAATTCTATACAGAAGAAGTTGCAAATTTTGTTACATTTTATGTTAGAGAAGCAGATTTTAAAGAACAAGCTCTTATATTAGCAAAAAATGCACAAAAATATCCTGACCAATATTCCGAACAACATCTGGAAAATGAAAATGACTTGAGGTTGCTTTTAACTTTAGCATATTTCACGGATGAAGAAATAGATTATGCAGTAACAAAAATGTTTAATAAGTAAGATAAAAAAGTAGATAAGATTTCTATTTATCTTATCTACTTTTTTTATTTAAGAATCCTTTACGGATATGTACTTTCAAAATTCGCTATAGTAAAATATATATATAGAAAGAGGTGATTAAAATTTTAGAACTTACTCTCGATTTATCAGAACTACAAGATGCTGATGAAACACAAAAAGAAATTGTTGTCAATTGGAATCAGAAAAAATTAAATACATTATTAAAATGTGAATTTGTAGGTAGAGACCGAGCTTTCGCAAGGGAAATAGATGAAATCGAATTATGCGTATTCGATAATAATGCTAGTATTATATTTCTCTTTAAACAAGATGACTTTTATAAAAGTCTTTATAAAAAACTTTATAAGGGCAGGTCGTTTTTAAAGATAGATTTTGATATAGTAAATGAAATCGTCATTTTAGAATGGAATACAAGAGAATGGATAATAACTATTCAAAAATTAATATAAAAATTTCTTCAAAATGGATAAATGAATGCTATATATCTTGCTTGCAAAAAGTATACTAAATGTGTAAGCGCCGAGTTGCCACGGTAGCTTACTGAGCTTCGCCAAGGCTCAATCTCCTTTGTAAAAGATTAAACTTTATGCATTCATACAAATATTAGTGTACAAAAAAATCTCACTAACAAACCGTGAATTCTCACCAACGTTCACGGTTTTATTTTTTTATGGGAACATATCTCAAAGATTAGATTTTATTTTTAATATGAAAAGCATACCTTTTCTATTCATTGCTTTCGGCTTTCTACTTAATTGGCTTTCTGCTATTTAATTTTTTCATTAGATTTACTTTTCATTTTTTTGAGTCATTGTTTTACGGTGATTTTTCAGCTTTTCACACTTTTCTAAATTTGAATTATTCTAAGAAGGCTTTTATTTATTCTATTTAATTTAATTTTACCTCCTTTAAATAAATAAATAAATAGAAAATGCGCGTCGTCTTTTAAAGATGGCGTGTATTTTTTTATTTATACTGTTTGACGAAACGACATGATATATTACTCTATTTTTATTATTATTTCTTATTCCAATGATGAATACATTAGAAAAGAGGTCTAAAAATGTGAAAAAAGAAGATTTGATTGAACAATTAAAAAGAGATAAGCTGCCGTTGAAGATAGTCAGAGAAAGACACAGAAATGTCATCTACACCATCGGTGAAAAGTTTACAATTGGAACGGTAAGAATAAAAGATAAATATAAATCCTTTATCATAGATACAGAAGATTTTCCAACAATTTCTAAATATACATGGTGTTACGATAATCATTATTTTAACGCAAAATTAAAACCAGATAATGAATTTGGGCGAAATAAAGCAACAATAAAATTGCACCAAGTTATTGCATTTAATCATAATATGCTCGATAATTATAACCCAGAAGAATATATTGTTATTGACCACATAAACGGTTGTAAAAAGGATAATCGCTCTGAAAATCTTCGTGTCGTAACGTTATCTGAAAATATTTATAATCGAAGCTGGCTCTCAAAAAATAATACAGGATTAGTAGGTATCTGGAAAGATGATTCTGCTTCTCCCAATAAAGATAAATATAGGGTAACATTGTTTTTAAATGGACAAAATAGAATAATTGGGAGATACGATACACTAGAAGAAGCAATACTCGCACGTATCGATGCTTACAGTATCTTTTATAATTATCCGCTTGATTTCCCAATTTTCTGGCTGGAAGATAGGAATTTATTATATACTTTAAAGGATAACAATGAAAATGAAATTAATAAAGAACAATAAAGTAACTACTATAAATACTTTAAAAGATGTAGAGAAATTAAAGCAAGATAGGTTGCTTACAGAAAAAATTCATAAAGCTCACGATAATGTAGAGTTATTACTTCAGCATCTTACAAACGCATCGAATTTATTAAAAGAACTGGGGATATCTGCTATTATGATAAATGATAATCATAATGTATTTGGAACGATTATAGGGGAGAAGTATTATGAAGGATTAGTTATCAAAGTTGATGATAGAATCTTTCAGATATTTAATAACTAACATGGATATACAAGACACGATATATAAACAAAATATTATTTATTATTTAAGAAAGAATTATTTGCATGAGCTAATAATACTCTTACATTGCTTATTAAATAATAAAGAAAATGATTATAATAAATTAGATGAATACGAAAAAGCAGTGTATGATTTCGAAGAGATTTGTTTTTTAAAAAAAGAAATTGATTTGATTTATGAAAGAATTTGTGTTTTATCTAAAGATTTATCAAATGATTTAGATAAAGAGAAAGAATGAATAAATATGTCTAAAGATTTTTCCAGAGATTTTTATAATTCAAAGACTTGGAAGAAAACACGAAATGCAATCATTGCTAGGGATTTAGGATTATGCCAGATATGTAAAAAACGCCCAGCAAGAATTGTACATCATATCGTAGAATTAACTCCAGAGAATATCAATAACCCGGCTATATCCCTGGGAGAAGATAACTTAATATCTGTCTGTATGACCTGTCATGCTGCCATACATGATAAGAAACCCGCTACGATAGAATATGATAATCAAGGGAACATAACAGATGCATCTAGTAATTTTTTGCAAGACGGCAGTAATAATCCCTATGATTTCTTACCGGAATTATAAAATACGATATATAAAAATATGAATAAAAAATAAAAATATTCATAAATGAATAAAGAGAGAGAAAGACTCGCGAACGAGTCGGCGGTAAAAAATATTCAGCCATTGGCTGACGGAAGTTCGAAGGCCGCCGGGGCTGACGAAACGAAAAGCCAAAACACAGAAC
>Ga0326514_10000874_pt1 | contig 19877 bp, 14 predicted proteins | sample 3_2548_0518_D_FD_203653 | JGI IMG/M metagenome (GOLD analysis project Ga0326514, IMG submission 203653) | Bovine rumen microbial communities from UC Davis, California, United States - 3_2548_0518 | ecosystem: Host-associated > Mammals > Digestive system > Stomach > Rumen | place: USA... | reverse complement strand
CTTTAGTGATATCAATCACAAAATAATATTTAAATGAATATGATGCTTTTCACGATACCCCCCAAAAAAAGATTCCTTTGATTACTTAATCAAAGGAACCCTTATATTAACAGTATGCAAGCAACAGGAATCTAGAAAATATCCACATCAATATTTTTGTCTTCACAATATTCTCTGAACATTCCTTCCATAAATTTATTCGGACAGATTAAAGCTGCAGAGCCTACAGTCTTGATGGAGTTGCAGTCAATTGTCAGATAACCGAGATAGAACAGCAAAGACAGAAGCTCATCCTTCTGATAGTTCTTAACCAGCGTCAACCGAAGGAAATTATTAATAGTGCCAATCTTTATACGTCTGCCGAAACAGATGTCACTCAGCAGTTTCTCCTTGTCGTTTATATTGCTTAAATCCAGCAGTGTCGTCAGTCTCTGGAAATAACGCTCGCGCTCCTTTTCCAAAGGATCATCCGAGGAAAACTCCTTCTGGAGATAATATTCGCAATTGCGGGAATTGAACAGATTGCTGCTTACATGAGGAGAGAACACGAATCCGCCGGCAACATCCTTAAGTTCGTCTAGCAACTGTGTCTTATTCTTGCTCTGCTGCTTTGCATTCTTCGATGTCTTGGTTTTGCGGCCGTGGAAACTTATGCGATCGTCCAGGAACTGATTCAAATCATCTTCATTGAATCCGACAATATCATGATAATTGCGGTAGGTGCTGTAGTTGGCAATCGAATTTACACCGTCGAACAAATTACCTAGTGACACAGGGAACACTCCGGTAATGAATGTTCTTCCTATAACAATATTCAATTCGGATTTGATTGCATTGTAAAAATCGGTAACCATATCAATTTCGCACAGTTCTATTTTGTTTTCGAACAGAACATCATACGCGAAATTATCATAATCCTCTATAATCAGGAATATTTTTTCACCCGGGAACTGCTGCGTAAAATTCAAGCAGAGACTTGTCAAAAGAAAATCCGGAGCATTAACAAAATTTTCATCGATAATAAACTCCAGATCAGGATTCTTCTTTGCAAAATCGCGAATGCCGTCAGCTACATCCTTTGAAAAAACCTGTTCGAACTTTTCAACAGCGCATCCTCTGAGATTTCCGAAGGAAATTCTTAAAACACGATAGTTGCTTTTATTCTTTGTAGGATGATTGGCAATGTATGTATTACCATAATTCTTAATGAAAACATCACTCTTGGAATGATCATAATAATTATCCAACAGTTCAGTAAACATAGACTTTCCGAAACCATGCGGTCTGAGCATCAATACATGGGTATTTCCGCTCTTTTCCCAAACTTCGATAAAATTGCTTTTATCTATTGATAGGGGTTTGTCAAAATCAACCTTCATCTTAAAATCTGCCTTGCACAATTATTTTTATATTAATACTATTCACGCATTATGGATAGTATAATATTTTTACAATAAAATTTGTTTACTAATTAAGGTCCGTAATGTGAGCAAGCTTTAAAAAATAACATTTTTATCAGATTTTATCCGATTTATCATGAGTCTCCCTGCAGACTGTCTGAATTTTGATCTGCAGCAGCGGTTCAGTTCCGAGTCCATGCCGCTGACAATCAGGATGAATCATCAAAAACATCTCTCTGTTGCCGCATCAATCATGGCATGATTTCTGTCAAAATTTTTTTTCCAGAATAACACGGATTAAACAAAGGTCCTTCAGTCATGTGCCTACTCTTCCTCCGTCAAATATTCATACCGTCTTTTCATTCCGTTTTCCGCCGCACAATCAGACCGGAAGTTCCAAAGCATTACACCGGATAAAAAAATCTCTGACGGAACCTCGACAGCGGTTTTACTGTAAAACTCTTGCCGTCCGTGTCAACGGCAGACGGTACGCCGCATATTTTTTAACATATTCAATGATGCAAATGTGATGCATAACCGTTTTGCTAAACCTCCGGTAATGACGTCATCCTGAAAAATGTGCTAACATCTGCTGTACAAGGCAGATGGGAACAGGTTTTATCTGAATGCAGTTTTCAGCAATGATAAAGCAGTTGAATGAAATATCTCATCAATTCCGCGTAACACTTTTATTTTAACAGATTAACAGACAAAGTTGAGGTCCTATGCTTATCGGTATTATTGGAGCTATGAAGGAAGAGGTTCTTCCGATTCTTGATCAGATGATTCAGGTGGAAATCATTGAATACGGCAATCAGAAATTCTACAAGGGTAAACTGCTCGGCAAGGATGTGGTTTTAACAGAATCCGGTATAGGCAAGGTTCAGGCCGGTTCAACCGCCACCATTCTTGCAACAATTTTTAAAGTAACTCATTTAATCAATACCGGTTCTGCCGGTTCCCTGCTTCCTGCAGGACAGTCAAACATCGGAGATGTGATAATATCATCGGAAGTTGCGTATCATGATGTGGATTTAACCAATTTCGGATACACCGCAGGTCAGTTACCAGGTCAGCCTGCCGTATATACAGCCGACAACAGACTCGTCAACCTGGCAAAGGGATGCGCCGGCACCAGAAATATTACAGGTCTGATTGTAACCGGAGATCAGTTTATCTGCACCGAAGAACAGCGCGGCAAAATTATCGGCAATTTCCCTGATGTTGCAGCATGCGATATGGAAGGCGCTCCTATAGCCCATATTGCAAGCAATTTCAACATACCTTTTGTTATTATCCGTTCCATTTCAGACGGCGCCAATATAGAGTCAACTGTTAAATTCGAAGATTTTCTTCCGACAGCGGCACAGAATGCGGCAATGATCGTAAATCAGATTGTATGCTTTCTCGACGATAAATAATTTTTCAGATTAAGAGAATTTTTTCAATGATTACAGGTCTGCAATCCTTACGGAACTGCGGACCTTTTATTTAATATATCAGCAGTTGCACAGCCGAACAGGAACACCGTCCGTCCGGGACGGATTTCTGAAAACCACGGCACATCGTTAAAGACATCAAAAAAATAAAATGAATACGCAACAATCACTTATACCGGAACAGCAATCTACAGTAAAATTCTTCAGAAAACGGACAACGGTTCGGAATCGGAAGAAACAAGGAAAAAATTTCACTTAAATACGCGTATTATGATTTCACATATAAATACAGACTTTTTTCTGCAGCTTCTGCAGTCACGGGGAGGCATGCTGTGCATGACCACACTGGCGGTATTCATGCTTCCGCTCTCCGGAAATATATTCGTAAAAATATTCAATATCATCGGATGCAGAATCATTTATCAGAGGGTATCATTCTACTATGCGGTGCTTTCGTCGGTTCTTCTTAATTTTTTAATCACCGTTCCGGTTGCGCTGCTGGTATATGCTTTTTACAATCTTGTTCCTTTCGAGATTCTCTACGATGTGGTCATTCTGCTGTTCTGCCTTGAATTTGCCGGTCTGCGCAGATATTCCATGAGAGTCAACCATGCCCTGCGCGCCGGGGACACAGCCTCTGCCAAAACCAGTCTTCACCCTTTTGTCCTGAGAGAAGTTTCAACCCTGAGTTCAATGGGAATTGCCAAGGCCGCAGTGGAGAGCCTTCCTCTTAATTTTATTTCCGGCTGGTTTATTCCCGCATTCTGGTATATGGTTCTGGGTGCAAACGGAGCATTTGCGGCAACAATGATTGTAATTCTGAACAAGTCATTCAGCCCCAAGCAGCCTCTGTTCAGTGATTTCGGTAAATTCAACAGTCTTCTGTACAGAACGGTATCCCTTTTCCCTGTATGCTTTCTGTTTATGGTATTTCTGTTCGGCAGGCGAACAAACATCGCACTTAACTGCGCATTCAATTCCGTGAGAGATCATCCGTACTGGCTCACCGGTCTTGTTATCGGATACATTGCAGGAGTTATGAACATTACTCTCGGAGGTCCGAGAATTTATGAAGGAACAAAAATAAGGTACAATAGAATAGGACTGAAAACAGAGCCTGCTCCGGTCCACATAGTTTTAACATATAAAAAAATGAGAAATTCAGTTTTTATAGCACTGTTGTTTATAGTAATAGGTCAATCAGCCTGGTTGTTATAAGATGTTATCATTAAAAAAATTTATTCCTCTGACTGCAGTTTTATACTTGTCAGCAACGTTGTCATATGCCGGTAATGAAGAAAGCAGCCGTACGCTTCCAAGATTATCATCCTCCACTATCAACAGCATAGTCGGCGTAAAAAAGACAATTGAACAGAACATTGAACTTGAACAAAAGCATATGCAGCAGGTGAAAATCGATCGCGACAATATCAACACCATAAAAATCATTTCACTTGCTCCGAATATTACAGAAAATCTTTACTCGCTCGGACTGGGAAGAAACATTGTCGGAATAGACAGTCTGTCGGATTATCCTGCTCAGGTTCAGTCCATTCCGAAAGTTGCAACCGTAAGCAACATTGATTTCGAGGAAATCCTCAACCTTAAACCGGATCTGATTGTGGTATGGAATGATTTTTTCCCTAATCTTGAAAAAGATCTGAAAAGATATAACATTCCGGCCAGAGTATTCCGTTTTGAAACACATAGAATCACGGATTTCGGCGATGCCATTCTGAAACTGGGACGCATAACCCATACTGAAGATCGAGCAATTGAACTGAGAGAAAATTTCCGTTCCAAGATCAAGGAACTGAGAAACACCTACATGAATTACCCTTCACATACCGTCGCATATATTATCTGGGATGAACCTATATATACGGTTGCCGAAAATTCCTGGATTAACGACATAATCGAAATATGCAACGGTAAAAATCTGTTCAAGAAAAACGATCTGTCCTATCCGATAATCGATAAGGAATTCCTGATGCTGTCCAATCCGGAAATAATCATAAACGCAACCATTGCACATCCGATGCTCAATATTCCGGAAAGGCTGCAGGAGAGAGCGGTTATACTGAACAAGGTAAACGGAATGCACAGGATTTCAACAAGAACCATTGATAGCGCGGAAGAGATATGCCAGATTATCCACCAGAAGGATGAGCTGATAGATGAAAACAGTTCCAGCATCGAAATGCAGGAATCAATGGAAGAGAACGGCAGTGCGCTTACCAAAAACGAAGAACTGCAGGAATAACAGAAATTCTGCAGTCCGGTCCATGCAGTTATAATTGCCAGTCTATCGGCTGTTTTCCGCGGGCGGACAGATAGTCGTTGGCAAGTTTGAAATGATTGCATCCGAAGAAACCGCGGTATGCCGACAGCGGACTCGGGTGCACGCTCTTTAAAACACAATGTTTACAAGGATCAACAACTGCACATTTTTTCTGTGCAAAACTTCCCCATAACATAAAAACCACACCTTCCAGGCGATCATTTATAACTCTGATAACCTCATCGGTGAAATGCTGCCATCCGATATCCTTATGCGAATTGGCCCTGCCCTGCTCCACAGTCAGAACATTGTTAAGCAAAAACACTCCCTGCCGGGCCCATTTGACAAGAGAGCCGGAAGAAGGAACCCTGTAACCAGGATACTCCGCACACAATTCCTTAAAGATATTTTCCAGCGACGGCGGGAATCTGACTCCGTCCTGAACGGAAAAACACAGACCGTGCGCCTGATTAGGTTCATGATACGGATCCTGACCGATGATTACGACTTTAATATCTGAAAATTCGGTATACTTGAACGCATTGAATACATCGGAACGGGGAGGATAGATAATCTTTCCCTCAGCTCTTTCATGATCGACAAAGTTTATGATATTCCTAAAATAATCCTGTGATTTCTGATCAGCTATCACATCTGTCCAGGTTAACATTTTTCACTCCTGATATGCCTGCATCAAGTCAAATTCAATGCTTTTCCGCACACTTAAAAAAATAATAAATAATCATTAAAAACTTAATAAAACACCGGAAAATTATACACATTAATTCGCTGATTCAAAACTTAAAAATTCACTACAATCAAGTTCACAAAACATGAAAATCCACCCCTGTTTTTCAACTTTAAAACTTGTTTATTTACGGCTTTTTGTTATCATATCAGGTATAGGAAACATCGTTGTAACAATATGAATATAAAGGAGCCGAAACATGGTTAAAGGTATTCAAATCACAAAAAGTGCTAATCCTGCACTCGTAAATACTATTTGGTTGGTTGACGAAGATAATGCTCGTTGCTTGGCAGCAAAAGAAGGCTACAAGGAAGATCAGGTTGTAGGTATCTCTGAACTTGGTGAGTATGAATTTCGTGAAATTCCGCTTGAACACCGCGTGGTAACACAGGAGGGCGGACAACATTTGAATGTTAATGTTCTCAGAAGAGAAACACTGCTTGACGCAATGGAAAATCCGGATAAATATCCTTCATTGACCGTTCGCGTATCAGGTTATGCGGTTCGCTTCAATTCTCTGACCAAAGAACAGCAGCAAGATGTAATTACAAGAACTTTTACCGACAAGATTTAATTTATTAGATCTGTCAAATATCAGTATTTGTTTATTATCCTTGAATATCCTGCAGCCGTAAGACTGCAGGATTTTCTTTTTTCGGTTGTACAACCCTTCTAAAAATTTTAAAATGATCGAAACTTGATTTTAGGTGGTTTGATCATGATTAAAAAAATTTTTCGTTTTGGAACTGCGGCTGTTTTAGCAGCCGGTATCGGACTGTCATCAGCTGCATGCCATGCAAAAAACAATATTATGGAACTCAACCAGCTTCTTACGAAACTTGATTCCAGATCCTCAACATTTCTGCTTAACCTGATGCTTCAGAAGGAACAGATGATCGAAAACGACAAATATTTTAACCAGGCCAAAGCACTGCTCCCGGTTACCTATGAAAACTACCAGCTGAAAGATATGAATAAGAGCGATCATGAACTGTTTTTGACCTTCAACAGTACAGATCCGAAAGTTTTAAATTTATGGGAGAAAAACCACGATCGCTTTAAATTGAAATTTTATAAAGGTGTCTGCAGCGCATTCAAAAAATACAACTTCAGAAAAATTGATGAATTGACCGTAAGCATTGAATACAACAGCAAACTCATGACCACTCTGAATCAGAAAAAGAATTCCTGCATTCAGACCTCATCCGGAACCGGAAAATAATTATTTGCGCACAACGTCCAGGCCGTTTGAGCCTGGAAAAATCATTTTATTAAATTGTTACGAGGCTTTATTGAATGTTTTTTCCCGGCTGCGGCACAGCCGCATCCGGGATTTATGCATATTTATACACCGGCAGTCACGGATCAGTATTTATGTCTGTATTCCTTTTTAGTCAGGAAATAAGGTTCCTGATTGAGGTATTTCTGATATATTGCATCAAATACCAGAACATTCTGCACATAGTTTCTGGTTTCATTAAAAGGAATATTTTCAACCCACACGTCAACGGATTTTCCTATACCGTCCTTGCTTCTCCATGCCTCGACACGATGAGGACCCGCATTATAAGCCACTGCGGCCAGTACACGGTTATCATCGTACTCTCCCAGCAGTTTTTCCAGATAATGGGCACCGAGAGAAATATTCAGTTTCGGTTCCAGCAGCTGATCCGGCGATTTGTACGGGATGTTGTATTTTTTGGCAACCAGAGAGGCGGTTGCAGGCATAAGCTGCATCATGCCACGTGCACCGACAGGTGAAATTGCACTCGGATTCAGGGCGCTTTCCTGACGTGAAATCGCATAAAGGAAGGACAGACTTACTCCGGTATCGCGGCTTATACTCTTATAGTAATCCAGCAGAGGTGTCGGGAATCTTAATTTGAGCATATTCCAGGCTTTTCCGTATATGCTTGCCTTAAGCGAATAATCGAACCAGCCCTTGTTATATGCAAGTACACCGGCCTTTGCCGCCTCGTCAGGAGTCAGACGGATAATAAAATAGTACCATTCGCGTCCGGCATTGGTTAAATCACCAATGGCTATCAGTTCATGAACACGGGCAAACTCCGTCCATGTCTTCAGAGCCTTTTTCTCATCCAGCGGAGACAGCCATACCCTCTGTTCAAGGAACGGCCACGGAATGGAATATTTCTGCGCAACAAGGAAACTGTAAAAGTTTCTTTCCTTCAGCACCTTCAGATACATATTACGGGCCTCTTCCTTATGCCCCTGTTTCTCCAGAGCAAAGGCTCTCCAGTATATCCACTTGGTGTCATTGGCTTCTTTCTTTGACAATTTTTTAAGCCAGAACTCGAGGTCCTTCCAGTTTTCCTGCCAGATGGCATACTTAACACGGTTAACAATCAAATCATCAGGATGTTTGAGCTGCAGCAGACTCTGATCGAGCCAGTGCATATGATTTGCATTTTTTTGAATCATCATGTGTCTGATTACATAACTGTTGGCCTCATGGATCTGATCACTAGTCAGAGCAAAGTCAACTTTTGCTTTCTGCAGCATCTGGTAGGCTTCTTCTGATTTCGTACGCGCCAGCAGCAAAACAGCTCCGACTGCCACATTTCTGTAATTGGTTACCGAAGTATCAAGTTTTTCCAGCAGTTCACCAGGGTGAGTATACAGATAATTAACAATTCTGGCAGATCTTTCATACGGAGTTTTTTCCAGATCCCTGGCAAGTTTTGCCACCTGATCCTGCTGTCTGCGTTCTCTGAATTTACTTAGCAGTTTGGTATAGGCGGATGCTGAATTAATCATGCCGTTAGCCTTTAGCTGCTGCATCAGGAAACTGCATTCATTAGGATACTGAGCCTGTTTCATGTAAAGATTTTTTGCAAAATTCAGAGCATCCTTCCTGGAGCCCACATGATAAACCGCAGTATTGCGAAGACAGTTCAAATCCGTGGATTTAAACGGTTTGCTTCTCATTTTCAAAGCCTTCGCATATTGTCCTGCATTAACAAGAGTTCTGGTATAACGGGCCTGCAAATCCCCGTTGATACCGTCGTTTTTATGAGTTCTTATATATTCAAGAGCCTCATCTGCTCTGCCGGGTGAAGCAGCATAATACAGATCATAATATTCAAGATAAGGGTACAGAACATAGTTTTTCAAACCGTTCTTAAGAACTCTGGCCTCATCAATTTTATGATTTATATAATTTTTCTTTGCTCTCAGATAATTCTGCTGATCCTCTGTCAGTGAATCAAAATCAACCTTGGCGGAAACCGGCTGTATCAGCATTGCCATCGAAGCCGCAAGCATGCATTTCAATATTTTCATGTCTCTCCTTCAGTATCTTTTTACCAAAAACATTACCGGTTCAGCCGGATTTTTTATTGTTATTATGAAAAAACTGAAAACCGGCAGATTATCGGTCTGCTGTAAAATGTGCATTTCTCAAGAAAAAATATTTTTTTTATTATAAATATTAATGGGTTCAGTTTCACTAAAGATATAAAAAAAATCTTCAGTACTTTACAGTTTTGCACTGAAAATTTTTTTATTGTAAAAGATTTTTTTCTGAAAAATATTTTTCAGATAATTAATTTTTTTTCATGATATCCATTACCTGCTTGATAAACCTTGATTTTTCCTCGTCTGATAACTTGTTATCCTTAAGATCGTTGGTTAGGGTAATCAAAAGTTCCGAAACCTTGTCATTGATTTCATTTTCCCGCTGTTTTTCATTTCTTCTTTTGATGCGGCTGTACATTTCCTCGTAGTTCTGAAGAATTGCGCCGACAACCAGATTCATCAGAAGATACGCTCCGAAAATAAACCAGACTACGAAGAACGCGGTAATGAACCATTTCGGTGTTTTTATCAATTCCATTCTGGATGCAATAATAAGACTGTTGCGAAGACTCACCCAGTCATCACCGGAAACAACTTTCAGCAGGGTAAACATTGATTCGCTGATTGAACCGAACGGATCTATTCTTCTGTCTATAAAATATTCATCCGATTCATCGATAAATTTATTAAGCATTTCTATTTTTTCCGGAGTTGCGGTTTCAGGTTCCGGAAGTCTGAACAGACTGATGCCGATAACGGCAAATACATAGGTAAAAATCAGCATCAGGGCCATTATGCGGTAAAGAGAAATTACCGATTTCATTAAAACAGCGATTATTGTTCTGTACTCTTTATGCATGTAAACAAATTTTGTTATTCTCAGCATTCGGAATATACGCAGACAAAGCAGAACGGCCGAATCAGGAAACAGCGATTCAGGAATAAGACAGCTGATCACTATGGCAAGATCAAACAGCTGAACAGGATCGGTAAAAAACTGTCTGGTACCTGGAGCAATAATGTATCGTATAACAATTTCAATACAGTAAATGGCTATGCAGATATTGTCGGCAACCACCAGATATTTTGACGGATACGACAGCATCAGACCGGTTATAACGGCATTGATTATAATTACCGACAGAATAAAATTCTCAAAAACCGCATAGGTTCTGCTTTTCTGATTTTTCAACTCATCCCAAAAATTCATCAGTACTCCTGAATTTTTTTCATTGCATTAATGCCATGACTTCATGAACGGAAATAAAAGAAGAAATTCCGAATCCGCATTAAATGCAGAATCAGAATTTCGTTTGATGCAGATCAGCTATTTAAACTGACTCATCTGTTTTTTAAAGTAATTCAGATCGAACGAATCAAGTCTTTTTTCAACTGCGCCTTCAAACATTTTTGTTTCTTCATCCGAAGCATCTTTACTGTGCATTACAACAACCAGCAGCTGATCCTTTATATATGCGTTTCCGACAACCTCGATCGGAGACGGCAGTGAATTTGAAATGCAGCTGCTGAATTCAATCTTCTGACTTCCTGTCTGTATTTTTACATTTTTCCCGCAATAATCCTTAAGGGCGCCGACAGTCATTTCAGCACTGTCATCTCCGGCTGCTGCAATCTGATATGCAAAAAGTTTGTCAGTATCTGGATTGACTAGCATTTTATTAACGTAGGTCATGCCGGTAACAGGATAAGAGAAAGTTGGCAGTCCGACATATCCTTCAGGAAGTTCTCCGTCATTTTTCTGAGAAAATTCAATCGAAGGTGAATCCTGCGCGGCAAGTTTTATCTGAAATTCCCAGTCATACAGCCCAAGCAGTTCCTTTTCCTGTTCGGAGAGACCAGGTGTATATAAATAAAATCCGTAGAAACCGCCGGTAACGAATGCCTCACCGTCATAAATTCTGCCCTCCGGTGTTTCACATCCGGTGAACGAATCCGAATCATACATAAAACCGTCAAGTTCATCCTCATCAGGTTTCTGAAAATTCATTTTACGGCAATGAAGGAAATCAGAAATATTTTTCGTAATAACAGCATCAGGACTCATGTCGGTTATGGATTCAGGGTCTTTATAATCGGCCAGAACCAAAACAAATTCGTTTCCCGATGTCTTATGAACAAATTTTCTTCCGTAGAATGAATCAGGATAAACTGTAAACTTTTCCACCTGATAATTTTTTTCAACCTCGGGATTGGAATTTCCATCCTCTGCAAATACAGCCGACATTCCGCAGCATATAAAACCAATCAGAAAATATTCTGTCAAATTGAAATTTTTTTTCATAAACAAATCCGTAAACTCTGCGTTCGTATTGAGTTAAGTGAAAATCACCTGTCTGTTGCGTATTTTACACAAACAGTTAAAAAAAAATTTTGCGTCAATCATTATTATTTTTATTTTTTTCATATTTAACGGCATTTTTCATCATTTCCAGAATTTCTTTTAAATTTATACCTCTTTTAAATTTATACCTTCAGGTACAGACTGACGAACCGCTGAATTAATTCCATCCCGGTTTGCAGCTTCCCATCACGTCACCGAGGATAAATACCGCAAACAGCAAAAAAAATTCAGAACCTAAAAAACAATATCTCAAAAAAAAATTAAGATTATAATTATATTTTGTCTTAATCAGGAAAAGGAACCATCAATGACCGTTGCCATAATTGCCGGAGCTTCCTCGGGTTTAGGTTATGAATATGCAAAACTTGCAGATCAGGAGCAGATTGACGAAATAATTATTATTGCCAGACGTTCGGAAAAACTTGCAGAACTTGCATCTCATCTGCGGCACAAGGTTAAAATCATGGTTCTCGATCTGACCGCATCCGTCTCTTTTGCAGAAATAAAAAAATATCTTGAGACCTCAGGCGCCGATGTCAAATATCTATTCAACTGTGCCGGCTTCGGATATCTTGGCAAATCCTTCGACATGAAGGACGAACAATGTGAACGCATGGTCAATCTGAATTCCCTCGCCGCTGTTAAACTTACCAACACAGTGATACCGTTCATGTCTGAAGGCGCAAGAATCATCAATGTGAGTTCATGTGCAGGGCTCCTTCCGCTGCCATATCTGTCGCTTTACGCCGCAACAAAATCATTTCTGGTAAGTTATTCACAGTCACTGAACTTTGAATTGAAAAGTAAAAACATAACAGTCAGCACGGTATGTCCGTCATGGATAAAGGATACCGATTTTATACTTGAACGCAGCGGCAACAGTCGTGATCAGCAGCCTGTACTTATTTTTCCAACCTATAAAAAAACCGTAGCATCAAAATCCTTCAGAAAAGCAAAAAAAGGGAAAGTCATCATAACTCCGGATTTTATTTCAACACTGATCCGGTATGCTGCCGCCTTGCTGCCGACATGGCTTATTTTGAAAATTGCCGGAATCTTTACCTGCGGGTAGAACTGCAGAAAAAATTCCCGACAGCCCGAATAATATCAGCTGTTCATATTGCGGCGGATCACATTCACGGGCATTCGCAAAAGTCCCGTTTGTCACAGATTTAATAATGATTTTCGCTGCATGTCCGGCTGCCTGCTGCAGAATTCAATATTCCATCCGCCAGTATGACTGTTTACTCACGGCAATAATTTTTTTCCGCATAAGCAGTACGCCTCATTCTTTTGTTTTTGCCGCAGTGAAAATCATGCATTTTTATATTGCACTCCTCTTATTCAGAAAACTGTTAACAATCAGATGATTAATTTTCAAGCTTGTATAAATTCAATACCATTATTTAACAGATCCTTATGGTATAATATCGGAAATTGAAACATTTAATTGTCAATCAGTCGGTTACGAGTAATTAAGCAATGAATAAAGAACAGAAGTTCGTATGTCCATACTGCAAAAACGAGTTGACGTTTTTGCAGGGTTCCTATGCCTGCTCCAGCTGCGGTTTTTCCATACCTGATGCCATATGCAGACATTCACTTACCGATGACGATGTTTCAAACATACTTGCCCAGGGATATTCAAACCAGATTGACGACTTTTACAGCAGATACGGACAGATGTTCAAAGGACGTCTGCTTCTCAACAACAAAAAAGTCATTGTTATTGAAAAATGCAGCGATCACGAGATTTGTGCCGAATGCGGATCCGATGATACATACCGATATGATAATTTAATCTGGTGCGGCAGCTGCCACTGCGTCAAAAACAAGGATGCGGAACCGGCAGGCGATATCAGCAGCGAACAGACCTGTAATTATGATATTTTTATATCCCACAGTTCACTGGATGATAGAAGATCTCTGGAAATATATGATTTTCTGACCAGAAGCGGATTTAAATGCTGGATCGATAAAAGGAGCATCAATCCTGGAATTGTTTATTCGGAAGAAATAGCAGAGGGATTAATCAATTCCAGACTGTTTCTGGCAATCATTTCCGCAAGCGCCAATGAATCAAGACCGATCCTGGACGAGGTTATTGCCGCATACAACGAGCACAAAACCATAATCGTCTACAACATTGATCAAAATATAAATGTAAGAAACATTAAGCCGGGCTTTAAAATTCCTCTCGGTTCACCTCAGTGGATCAATGATTTCGGTCCGGCAGATCATGCACAGGCTCAGGAACTGCTTCTGCTTAGCGTCCAGAGGGCGTTATATAACAACAATATAACAGCGGATGAAAAAACAAATGTTTCGGGCGCAACGTCAATCAAACCGGATTCGGTGCTGTTCGGAGGATTGAAAATACTGATGAAATCGGCACTGACCGCAGTACTGTTTTTTGCACTCTCTCTTGTCGCCTACCACTGTTATTTTAATTTTACCCTTACGGAAATTCCGGAAGAAACCGATAGTGGAAATATTGCCAAACCAGCTTCATCGCTTGCTTCAAACCGCGTAAAACATGCAGGAAAATCAAGAGCCGTTCTGAAAAGCAAAGCTGACAAAGGAAACCTTGAAATCGGCTCGGTTATGAAATTCGGTTCATACTGGGATTATCCGCTGAACTGGATTTATGCCTTTGACGACAGGGACGGAAATCAGGTTTTCATATCGAAGGATATTATCACCTTCAAACCGTTTGATGTTGCTCACAGCAATCTTTACGGCCGTATAGCCAACGGTTTCATTATTGAAATGCTTCCTACCAACAAGGATACCGTCAAATCATTCAGCGAAAGCTTATCCAATGATGACTGGATCAGAGCATACGGCGAAAACAACTGGGAATTTTCAACAATCCGTGCATGGCTGAATTCCCGCAGGATTTCCGTTGAATATCCGTCAGTGAGGCCTAACCAGAACAATACCAACTTCTATTCCGAATCAAGCATAAAATACGGTCTTGCCTATACCCAGAAAATTGACGAACCAGGATTTCTTACCGGCTTTACCGCACAGGAAATCGAAGCCTTAAGACCGAACAGAACATCATTCGTTCTTACTGAATATCATAAGAACGAAGCGACCTCCGGCGATCGTGTTTTCAATTATTTTGAAGAATTCGATCCGGAAACAGTACAATATAAAAAGACTCTCATGCCTAAAGTGAGACCTTTTATTTTCAATTTTCAAGACGTGTACACAAAAGAGGTTGAGGATCTCGTTTATCTTCCTTCCCTGAGCGAATTTATCAAAATATCCCAGGATCCCCGCATTGATCTGAATTACAGCAAGGAAGTGTATACAACCAACGGCGAATCCTATATTCTGCCTAATACCCAGTGGTGGCTGAGAACACCTTGCGGATTTTTATATACGACCGTGTGCACCGTTGAAGGTTCAGATCTCAACAAAGGCAAGGCAATTTTAAGAATTGCGACAAGCAGTGATTTAATCGGAATACGTCCTCTATTAAAATTAAGAGTTAAAGACTTGAAATTTAGCGGTTCAGGCACTGAATCCGATCCATATCAGCTAAAAAAGCAAAGAATAGAGGAATAAATTGAAATTATCTGATCTCAAAAATTATCATGACATTGTAATCCAGTGTCACGACATTCCCGATGCGGATGCAATAGGTTCAGGCTACGCCCTGTACTGCTATCTGAGTTCCGCAGGAAAGAAAGTTCAATTGGTATACAGCGGAACTGCTGAAATATCCAAAGTCAATCTTAAACTGATGATTGAAAAATTTGATATTCCTCTGAAATTTGTAGATCAGGATTTCATTGTTCCCGAACTTCTCATAACCGTTGACTGCCAGTACGGTTCAAGAAATGTTACACAGCTGAAAGCTCCTAAGGTCGGCATCATCGATCACCATCAGGAGGATCGCCACATAAAGGAGCTCAAACTGGAATTCTGCCATATTTTCAGTAACTACGGCAGCTGTGCTTCAGTAATTTATCAGCTGATACTTTTGAATTCATTTGAAAAAGACTGTTCCGAAGAGGAAAGACAGCTTGTAAAAAACAGAGACATCAACACTGCTCTTCTCTACGGTCTGTATATGGATACCAATGAATTTTCCGAAATTGTTCATCCGGCAGACAAGGATTTAAGAAGCGCTGCCGACTATAATTTTGAAATATTCCATATACTTAAATCATCCAATTTCAACATTGATGAATTAAATGTAATCAGCAGAGCTCTTCTGTCAATTAAATTTTACAGGGATGAGCATTTTGCAATTCTTAAGGCCATGGACTGCGATCCGAATATTCTAGGCTATATATCGGACCTCTGCAACCGCACCTATGAACTTAACAGCTGCATCGTCTATATGGAAATGCCTAATGCCTATAAAATATCAGTACGCAGCAACTGCAAGGAAATCAGGGCAAACGAACTCGCCGCGGCGGTAACCAAAAACGTCGGCAACGGCGGAGGACACATTCAGAAGGCAGGCGGAAGAATAAATATACAGGATTTCTGCCGGCAGTACAGCGAAAACATTGATGATTTCATATATCACCGCTACATTGAATTCTACAGCCAGAATGATTTCATTTATACAAATGACTTTGATTTTGCCGCTGTCAGAGATCAGTTTGAACTTTATACCAAGAGGAAACTGGTACTTGGATATATACCGTCCATGGCCTTGAAGGATTTTGCCGATAATTTACGAATTGAGACACTGGAAGGAAAAACAGAGCTTGTGGTTTCACCTGACACCGTGATTATGTGCGGCATCAGAGGAGAACTGTATCCGATCAGCAAAGAGCAGTTTATTCAGAAATACTGCGAATGCGATGCTCCTCTTGATATAAAATTTGATTATGAACCGCGCGTGTACAATACACTCAATAACGAAATAAAACTAATCCGCGATTATATTATTCCATGCTGTATAAATTCCGTTTCAAATATCTATGCAAGAAAATTAACAAGAACGACAAGAATAATCCGTTCTGCAAAACAGGATCGGAGACAGCAGTACCAATATGAAAATTACATGACAGGTTTGAAGGACGATTATTTGGCAGTCAGTGAAAATAATAACAGCGATCTTTATACCATATCCAATGAAATTTTTGATATGATCTATACCAAAGTTGACCAATAATTGTTTAGTTCACTGTGGATTCAATGAAAACAGATATGATAAAAGCTGCTGCATACCTACCTGATAACGACATAAAAAATCAGACATTCACATGCCCGTTCTGTCACGGAACAGTTTCATTTTACAACGAACCGAACAATGAACAGTCAAGGGAAACAAAAGATAAATTCCGCTGTCCGAACTGCGATTATGATGTAAACCTTGAATCAGGCAGGCATCGTTTCACTATCAAGGAACTCAAGGATCTGTTCAATGACGGATATCTGTTCTGTTCTGATTTTATTTCCAAATCGGGGCGGCAGTTTGCCGGTGTTATTTTATTATTATTCAATAACAAAAGGCCGATCATCTTATGGCCGCTGACTCCGGAAAACCAGAAAAAATACACTGATCTTCCTGTATTGAAACATCTTCCCGACTGCACCAATAAGGACAACAGCAAATTATTTGTAAACAGTGACGCAGTCTGGTGTCCGGAATGCAAGAAATTCGAAGTATACGGTAAAAACAACTGTATTAATACCGGTTTATCAAATACCATTCAGCCATCCCTGAGACGTTACTATCCCAAGGTTAATCCGCTTCTTGCCAGAATCGACAACATGGCAAACGCCCAGAATTCCGTAACCGATTCCGTCTATGATCTGTTTATTTCCCACAAATCATCGGATACACCTGTTATCGAACCGATATTGAAATCACTGAGCAGCAGTTCATATAAATACTGGTTCGATCGGGACGGCGGCATCAATCCTGGAAATGATTACACAGGAGAAATACTAAGAGGGATCGGCAGTTCAAAAATATTTCTGCTGATGGTCTCCTCCGAGGCCCTTTCTTCAAAGGAAGTAATGAAGGAGGTTGCCTATGCGTACAACAAATTCAATAAATACATTTTTGTAATTTCCCTGGACAGCAAAATCAATGAAAACAATCTTGTAAGCCATGTGAACAGCGAATATCAGAATCTTTTCAATGATTTTATATGGCTTGGCCATGCAGATGATCTGACAGCACTCTCAACAGTGCTGAAATTCATTAATCAGAACAGTCTGGATGTATTCTTTGCATATGCCCAGGAAAACAAGGCAAACCGGAAGCGTATTTCCAGCATCTGCAGTCATTTTATCGACAAAGGATATTTCTGCTGGTCCCTTCCTTTTGATAATTACCGGGAATTAAGCAAACTCCTGATTAATACCGCTAAAAGCATAATTTCCTTTATTTCATCACAGTCAAACAGGAATCAGGAATTTCAGAATTTAATAGCAAAGGTGACCTCGGCATCAAATAAAACAGTCAATCCGTTTGTTCTGGATCAGAACATTACTGTTAACGATCTTAATCCCGGGTTCGGTTTCAATACCGCAATACAGCTGTTTACACCGAACGATCCTGTGGAAAAACTGTCTGATTATCTTGAACCTATGCTCTACTCCTATGAGGTTTTTGTAATCCAGTCTTCATCTGAAAATGATTACAAAACCGCATCACAGATTGCGGCGGATCTTGAATTAAGCAACTGGTGCAGACCTCGCCCTCTCGTAAGCGACAGCAAAACCAATGTGGAACGGGCCAATGCAATCAATGATTCAAAATTATACCTGGCAATTCTGACAGAGGAATGTTACAGAAATCCTTTGCTGCTTGAGGAGATTTCCAGGGAAATAAACCTGATCAATACCAATAACAACGAGAAGGAACGCATTATTTATGTAAGTACGCCGAACTGGAAATCACTGCCTCAGATCAGCGAAAAATTTGAATTTCAAACCAGTACGGATACCTGGATTTATAACGATCCGGACGAACTGCACAGAAAAATAAGGCAGAAGCTGGCCAATTTCAAAAACACGGCGAAAAAGCCTTCTGTCAGGGAAGATTCCTCGCTGACAGGAACCTTAAGCACACATAAAAAGACAATACTGACCTCGGTGTCACTAATTGCCGGAGCAGCCGCACTTTTCGGTCTGTTTTCTGCTTTTTACGCTAGCGGGAATAATGCCTCAAACAACAAATCAATCGATCGTCTGATTGAACAGAACGAAATTATCGGCGAAATCGATACCAGAAATTTCGGTGTCGGAACCATCATCAGATTCGGTACATACTGGAACAAACCTCTGTACTGGATCTATGCCTTTGATGATCCTGACGGAAATCAGATTTTTGTTGCCAAGGATCTGATAACCTTCAAACCGTTTGATGTTGCTCACAGCAATCAGTACGGCAGCGACTCCAAAAAACGAAGGATCGAATTCCATCCGAGAGTTAATGAAACGATCAAATCCTACGTCGGTCGTCTGAGTACCGACACATGGATTGGAGCTCTTGGAGAAAACAGTTGGGAAAACTCAACGCTTCGAGCATGGCTTAATTCAGATAACATTGTTACCGATTACCCTGGGTTCGCCCCTAATAATGCAAACATCAATTCAGATTCAGCCATGACTTACGGTGTATCCTATACACAGAGACTCAATGAACCAGGATTTTTAACCGGATTCACGGCAGATGAAATCAATCTTTTAAAACCGAGAAAAACTGAAGTGATTCTTTCCGGTAATCGAAAAAACGAAGCAACCGAAGGCAGAAACCTGTTTAACTTCTTTAAGGAACTGGATCCGGACAGAGATTTGTACAAGACAACCTTCGTTCCGAAAATAAAGCCTTACGTATTCGATCTTAAGGATTTGTATAAAAAGAAAATCGAAGATCATGTATTTATCCCTTCCCTTGAGGATTTTCTTGAAATATCAAAAGATCCGCGAATTGCAATAGAATACTCAAAGGAAGTATTCACCCCAAACGGAGAATCCTACTTTCTTCCGTCTTCAACCTGGTGGCTTAATACACCTTGCGGATTTACCGTAACTACAGTATGTACCGTTACAAGTTCTGATTTCAATAAAGACAAGCCTTTACTGAAAGTAACACCTGCAAGCGACGTAATGGGTGTAAGACCTATGATCAAGATAGCGGCCAGAAATCTGAAATTCAAAGGAAGCGGAACCGCAGCAGATCCTTACTACATAGAGTAATCGGAAAGACATTCTTTTCGTAAACGCTCCATAATAACCTTTGATGCTATTTAAGATTGTTTAAAATCAACAATCCATCCTTTTCTTTTTTCAATAAGACTTAACTTTTTATAAGAAATACCACTTGAAATAATATTTCCATCAA
>Ga0326514_10000873_pt1 | contig 19895 bp, 15 predicted proteins | sample 3_2548_0518_D_FD_203653 | JGI IMG/M metagenome (GOLD analysis project Ga0326514, IMG submission 203653) | Bovine rumen microbial communities from UC Davis, California, United States - 3_2548_0518 | ecosystem: Host-associated > Mammals > Digestive system > Stomach > Rumen | place: USA... | reverse complement strand
CAGTTCTTCAATATACTCTTCAAAGCAAAGATTATTTTCGTACATATAGCGTGAATGAGGATAGCCTACATACCTGTATGTACGGGGACGTGGATTTTCTCCTGTTATTTCCTTTTTATCATCTGGAAATCTTATAATAAATCCGTACTTTGAAGCGTTTTCTGCAAACCATTCATATTCGCCCTCCGCACTGAAAGCATAATGGTTTCCGTCATCATCAATTACTGACATATCAAAAGTACGTCCTGTATGGTATTCGCTGTGACCAGCCTCAAATACAGATTCACCGTTCTGATATTTTTCTTCCTGAGTTTCCTTTGTTCTGTAGCCGTCAATAATCCATATATTTGAATTTTCACGGTTTTCTTCTTTAAGAAAAGCCGTCATCATTCTGTTAAGGGATTCTATAACCCATGCGTCCAGCGTAACAGAATAGTCACTTGCATTGTAGTTATGATTTTTATTGTCAAAGACGGTCAGAAGTGTGGTATCTCCCTCAGGGAACTTGTAATCATAATCCGCATTGACTATAACAAGGTCGCCCTGATATATTTTGTCATATGCATACTTTTCAGATGTAAAGCCTTCATCTTCGGTAACTTCTTCCGTAACAGGTTCTGTTTCCTCTTGTGAGGATTCCGAAACTTCTTCAGTCACTTCTTCCGTGACTTCTTCAGTCTGAATATCCTGAGTTTGTGTTTCCTGTGAATCACCCGTCTGCAAATCGACTGTATTTTTTTTCTGTTTATCTGAACAGCTTCCGCTTATCAGGGCAATGATGACTCCTATAAGCACAAATATTATTAAAACCATTATAACACGGTCATATCTTAGATGTCGTTTTCTTCTGTTTCTTCTTTTTTCTCCCTTGCTCACCGCTGTAACTCCCTTGTTCTTTATATGAAAACATTAAAAATACTGCTTTATAAGCCGTCTGTTTCTTATCTGCGACTTATTCAGAATAAATAAATTTTACGTTTTCAATTATATCACAAACAGAATATCATGTAAAGTATTTTTCAGTTTTTTCCGAATATTTTCGCATAATCAACACTTTCCTCTTCTGTAATTCTTCTGTATTCAGAAGGTGTTACGCCCTTTCTTTTCTTGAACTGTCTCATAAAGTATGAATCGCTGTCATATCCGCACTTTTCCGCAACCGCACTAACTGACATATCAGTGTTTTTCAGCAGACTTGATGCGTATGCAAGTCTGCTTTCTATAATATCCTGTCTGAAAGTCACTCCGAATACAGAATAATATATACGGTGAAAATAACTTTTGCTTATTCCCATTACCCTGCAAACATCTTCAATATTCCATATTCTGAGGGGGTCGGCATAAACTGTATCATGAATATATTTCAGATAGTTGTATTTAGGAACATCGGGGTGTATCTGCTTTTCAGTCATGTCACTTATACATATTAGTATAGAACGCATTGAAATTTCCATAAATTCGCCTATATGTCTGCCTACGTTTGCGGACTGCACTTTCATATTCTTTATAGTCGTTGAAATAACATAGTCGTCCCTTATCTCCAAAGGAATATCAAACTTTATATTCATCGAAACTGCATACTGACTGTCAGTGGCAGAGGGACGGAAACTTATTCTGTCAAATTTCATTGGTCTGCCGTCAGCGGAACTGAATGACTGACTTTTTTCACTGCTGAAAATAATCGCTGAACTGTTTTTCATTGTTATGCTTTTATCATCTGTACGAAAAACTACAGGTGTTTTGAATATATAAAGCTGAAAATCCTTGCTTTTGAATCCTCTTACTTCTGAATAACGTCTGCAACCTATTTCAATTGAATTTATTTTCATTTCCGTTCCTCCTTTCTTTTACATTCTGACAAATAAATTATATCATGTTGCCATAATTATTGCAAGACAAAAAATAATTTGATTTTTCTTATTATTGCAGTCATTGTCATATTGTACAAAAATTAATAGGCATTTCTGCACATTACGCCTATTTTTTCATCAGACTATGGACAATCCGAAATATTTATGGTATAATATTAAATACTGATTGTTCGGAACAACTGAATTTTCCTATAAAATAAAGCTATCATAAACAACCTTATATATGCGGATGTGGTGAAACTGGCAGACACGCAAGATTTAGGTTCTTGTATCGAAAGATATGCAGGTTCGATTCCTGTCATCCGCACTGATAAAAAATCCCTGATTATTCAGGGATTTTTTTCTTTTTCTTCTTTCTTACGGAAAATCCGAAATCACCGAGTTTCCGACCAAGTGCAAAATATTCCCCATGGGCATATGCAGTAAGTCCGCACTGCTGTAAATTCAGCTTTTCCTTGCTGTCGATGTATTTTTCATCAACGTCAACACCTACTATTTCGGCAAGAAACATTGTATGAGTTCCGAGGAATTTTGTTTCAGTCACCTTACATTCAAGGCTTACAGGACTTTCTTCAATAAGCGGTACTGAAACATTTCTTGCAGGCACTGTATGAAATCCGCATACTTTCAGCTTATCCGTATTACGTCCGCTTTTCACTCCGCAGAAGTCTGTTTTCCTGACCATTGCAGAAGTAGTAAGATTTATTACAAATTCCCCTGAATCCCTTATAATGTCATGGGAATACCTTTCAGGACGCACTGATATATAAGTCATAGGGGGGTGAGTACATACTATACCAGTCCAGCCGATAGTCAGAACATTAGTTTTTTCGGCTGTTCCGCAGGTCACGAGTACAGGCGGAACAGGTGCAAGAAGTACGCTGCCTTTCCAGAATTTTTTAGACATATTTCTGTTTCCTTTCGTTTTTAATTCAGGGGGTCTTACAGCATGATGCACAATAGACGTATTCCGCACCGTTTTCTTTTAGCAGACCCGATATTTCAGAAAATGTACTTCCTGTTGTACATACGTCATCAATAAGAATAATTCTTTTGTTTCTGACGGTCTGAACCACTTTAAAGGCATTTTCCAGATTTTTACGTCTTTCAGTTTTTCCGAGCGTTTTCTGTTCGGCAGTCCTGCGGATTTTCTTTACTGCACTGCATATGGGAATATCAAGTATAATGCTTACTTCCTTTGCAATCAGATAAGCCTGATTATAGCCCCTTTTCTTCTCATCTGACCTGTACATTGGTACAGGTACTATGAAATCAGCACTGATATTTTCGGATTTCAGCTTTTCTGCAAGGGCATTTCCGAGGGCATAGGCGGAATTTCCACATATTCCCCTTTTAAGAAGTACAATGGCAGGAGATATATTTTCATCATATTCAAACGGTGCGGAATAGCCGTCAGAATGTTCAGGCTTAAAGCTGTCACCACTGTAAAGCGTAAACTTTGCTTTACACTCTTCACAGAACGTATCGGAAGAATAAAGTAAATCACTGCACACAGGACATCTGTTAGGGAAAAATATATGCAGAATTTCACGTTTTAACTGACTGTCCATAAATCAGAAGTACATAAAAAGCTGACATTTTATCATGCCATTGTAGAGTTTTCTTCTTTTTCCCGCAGTTTGACCGAAAAACTTTTCAAAATCCTCATGAGGAGAAATAATAAAACTCTTACGGTTTCCGCCCTTGCCGAGAACGTGTCCCATTTGTCTGTAAATATTTTCTGCCTCACGGATTTCAAGAAGTCTTTCACCATAAGGAGGATTACAGATTACTATTGAATCCTCAGGCTGTCGGAATTTTGAAATATCTGCCTGCTCAACCTTTATTCTTGACTTTACACCTGCTTTTCTTGCATTGTCGAGAGTAAGTGCAACAGCGGAATCGTCAATGTCAAATCCGATAGCCTGAAACTTTGCGGAACGGTCTACATTGTCAATAGCACGTTTTCTTTCTTCCTGCCATACTTTTACATCAATACTTCCCCACTGTTCAGCGGAAAAACGTCTGTTTATGCCGACAGGTATTCTCAGAGCCTTCATAGCCGATTCTATAAGAATAGTACCGCTTCCGCAGAAAGGGTCACAGACTAAAGAATCAGAACGTACTCTTGCAAGGTCAGCGATTCCTGCCGCAAGGGTTTCCTTTATAGGAGCAAGATTTGAATTTTTCCTGTAGCCTCTTTTATGCAGACCTGTTCCGCTTGTATCAAGATAAATTGTAACAACATCTTTAAGTATGCTGAATTTTATCTGTACTGTTGCCCCTGTTTCCTGAAACCAGCTTACACCATACTTTTCCTTTAGTCTTTCAACGACTGCCTTTTTTATAATTTTCTGACAATCGGGTACACTGTGGAGTGCTGAATCAAGTGAATATCCCTTGACGGGAAAAGCATCATCAACTCTTATGAACCTTTCAAATCCTACAGCTTTTACTCCCTGAAAAAGCGATTCAAAATCGTAAGCCTTGAACTGTATAAGTTCTATCAATACTCTTTCGGCTGTGGAAAGACATATATTAGCACGGGCAATAATATTTTCATCACCGTAAAAAGTAATTTTGCCGTCAGATACATTAATGTCAGTACCGCCTATCTTACCGATTTCATATTTAAGAACGCTTTCAAGTCCGAAATGACAAGGGGTACATAATTTAAATTTATTATCCAAAACAAACACCTCTATAAATCAGCCCTGTCGTAGTTTGCAGACAGGGCTGTAAATTGCATTAAATTCAGAATGTCATAGCGTCACCGCCACCGCTGATGTCACCGCCTGATGTATCAGACCATGTATTTCCTCCGCTTGTGTCACCACCTGAAGTACCTCCGCCCGAAGTGTCAGACCATGTACTTCCACCACTTGTGTCACCGCCCGAAGTGCTTCCGCCTGAAGTGTCAGACCATGTATTTCCACCGCCTGATGTATCAGACCATGTATTGCTGTTATCTGACCATGTATTATTATTTGAACTGCTGTTATCAGACCACGATGTATTATTGTTCCAACTATTATCCCATGTACTGTTGCTGTTCCAACTGTTATCCCATGTATTGTTGTTCCAAGTATTATCGTTGCTCCAGCTGTTATCCCATGTATTGTTGTTGCTCCATGTATTGCTGTTACTGTTGCTGTTCCAGCTGTTATTATTGTTACTGCTTGTTGAAGAACCTGTCCAGCCGTGCGAACCCGAACAGTAAGGAGCGTTAGAAGATTTCCAGTAGCCTGTTATTCCCTTTGGACAAGATGAACCTGCAATCATGCCTGTAACTGTACACATAGGAGCTGAAATTACTGTTTCATCAGGTTCAAAGTCATAAGCTGTATCAGGGAACATTGTATTTGCGTAATCGCCTACAGCTTTCTGCCATATGTCAGCAGAATGAAGTGAAGTAGGAAGTGAAAGTGCCTCATCATAGTACTTATATCCGATAGTTATACCGCTTACAAAGTCGGGAGTAAGTCCTACAAATGAAAGGTCATACCAGTTATCAGTAGTACCTGTTTTTCCGACAACAACTTTATTTGAAAGTCTTGCTCCTGTACCTGTACCGTTATCAATTACATTTTTAAGAAGTCTGTTCATAACCCATGCAGTATCAGATGAAACGGCTTCTCTTGAAATATCGTCATTTGAATATATAATCTTGTGGTTGCTGTCCTCAATTTTGGAGATACAGTGTGCAGGATTGTAAATACCTTTATTTCCGTAAGGTATATAGGCATTTACGAGGTTTTCAAGCGTAATACCCCATGTCAACGCACCAACGACAAGCGGTGAATAGTCTTCATCTTCGGGGTCGAGTTTAAGACCCATTTTTTCACGGCTGAAATCGTATACAGCTTTAGGGGTAAGCTGTTGACAAAGCTGTGCAGGAAGTGTATTGAATGACCTTTCAAGGAAATAATAAGCATTGTATGTCGCATGAGAAAGGCTTATATTATTGTCTGTGGAATAGTTTGTAGGCCAAGGTCTGCCATCTATTTCCATAATGGCATCGTCCTTGTACTGCGAACCCCAGTGAATAGTATTCGATTCAAGTGCAAGACCGTAAGTTGATATAGGTTTCATTGTAGAACCAATCTGACGGGGTTCATTTATAGCATAGTTTGTCGAAAGAGAAGTAGTTTTTTCTCCCCAGTCTCCTACCAGACATTTTACTGAACCGTCATAGTTGAGGGCGATAAATGCAATATGCGGAAGATATTCTTCATATTCACCGTCACCGTCAATATCAGCCCATTTTCTTACATAGTCAGCGGAAACAATATTGTTTATATCGGAAAAACGTTCCTCAATAAACTGTTGCATACCGTAGTCAATAGTGGAATAAATTCTGTAACCGCCCTTATTTATACGTTTTATAGCGGTTTCGAGGTCAATATTATACTGTTCCATGAGATAGCCCGCAGCCTCATACATCATAGCATCAAGTTCCCATGTGTATATTTGCTGAATATTAATCATTTCGTCAATATCGCTTTCGGGGTGAAGTTTCTTGTACTCTTCGGAATCAGTATAAATAATATCGGTATCAAGATATTCCTGATATTCGTCATAGGTAATTGCACCGTTTTTGTAAAGTTGCCAGAGAACATACTGCTGACGGCTTTTATTGTTTGCTTTTCCGTCAACAATTACCCTGTTTTCATCATCTGTATACTCTACAAAAGGTCCATAGTATTCGGGAGATTTCGGAATCGCTGCAAGGACTGCTGCTTCTGGTACGGTAAGGTCTTCAACGTCCTTTCCGAAGTATCTGTTTGAGGCAAGCTGTATGCCGTTTGTAGGACCTCCGAAACCGATATAATTCAGGTATTCTTCAAGTATTTCGTCCTTGGAATAAGTTTTTTCAAGTTGCATTGCACTGAAAATTTCCCTGATTTTACGCTGTGGGGAATGTTCCTTGTCATTTGTAAGGTTCTTGATAAGCTGTTGTGTAATCGTAGAACCGCCCTGTTCAGTATTGTAGAAGTGAAGAAACATATTCAGGAAAGCCGAAAATGTACGCTTATAGTCAACGCCCTCATGTGTATAGAATCTTTCATCTTCTGTATAGACAAAGGCATTTCTGACGTGCTGAGGGATTCTGTCAATAGAAACAGGTATTCTCTGAACGTCTGTCTTTATGTTCTGCAAAACAGTAAGCTGAAGTTCACCGTTCTCATCGGGTTGCATACCGTAGAAATAAGTGTCACTGCCTGCTTCAAGTTCCTGAAGGGTAATATTAGTAGCATCTTCCATAAAGTCCAGAACATAGACGGTAAGAGCAGTTGCAACGATAGTTCCCGTTATAATCATGACAAGAAACAGTGAAAGCAAAGTGGTTGCAATAACCATAAAGAGTTTTTTAAAGAAAACAAGAATCGGATTTTTCTTTTTCTTTTTTTTCTTCTTTTTCTTTTTTTCGGAATTATTCATTTCCTGTATCTGTACAGATTCGGAAACTTCATCATTCTGAAAGTCATTTTTTGAGTCTTTTTTAGCCATTTTTCAGATATGCCGTAAAATTAACGGCTTGCATCTCCTTTCGTGCTGAATTTACGTTTTTGTCCTTTTGCTTACATACAGTTATTATAACATATTTCTGAGGAAATGTTAATAGTTTTCTGAAAATTTCGTTATTTTGTATAATAGTGAAAATATAAGGCAATACTATTTACACAATTTAAGCAAGGAGTGAGCAAATTGAGAAAAAGATTTGACACAAGAGTGTATTTCACATTACTTACAGCATCAGTTGTTTCAGGGTTCATAGTAATATGCACCCTCGGACAAAATCTGCACCGTCAGAAAGTTTCCGCCAGAATTTCAGCCTCAACACCTGAAATAGTACAGCCTGAATGTGTAGTCCGTGAATACAACGGCAGAATAGGAGTATTCAAGGGGAACAGTTCCATACCATACCGCATAATTGACTATGATGTATCGCTTTTGTCGGAATTTGACCGTGAACAGCTACAAAAAGGAATAGTAATGGAAACAGAACAGAAATTACAGCGTTTTATTGAGGACATCGCAACATAAAAACGGTTCTGACTTCTCAGAACCGTTTCCGCATAACACATAACCTCTGTAATACGTCTGATATGTTTTTCAAGAATTTAATAAGTTTACACAAAAAAATTTTTAAGGCGAATTAATTCAATTTATGTTGACATATCATAAATTTTGCTGTATAATGAATTATGAGACGAAAAATATTGTCCCAATCTCGCTGTACAACAAGGACGGTAATATTTATGATATACAGAAAAAAATATATTTCCGCTTTTCTTGCAGGTCTTATGCTTATTTCAAGTACTTCATGCGTAAAATCAGGCGTTTCTGACGAAAATACGGAAAAAGTAAACGCAAATCAGGAAAATTCCGCTGAACAGTCAGAAGAAAAAAATCTTTCAGTCCCAGAAGAATCCTCTGCCGAAAGTACAGAAAATCAGACTGACCCTGCTGAAATTCCAGAATCCGATATACAGGAAACTCAGCCTTCTTCGGAAGAACTAACCTCGGAAGAACAACATTCACAAAAATCAGATTTCCTTAAAGGAAATATTTACGATTCAAACGGAATCGCAATTGTATATAACAGACCAAATTCAAAGGGCGAATATAAAAGGGTTTTCGCTGATGACTATGCTATACCTTTCGCAAATGTAGTATGTGAACTTTCAGAAGGGCTTGACTCAAAATTTGAAAACCTGCTCACAAAAAAGAATCCTTCCCCTGTAAACTCAAACGAAAATACAGGACAGTCAATACAGCTTACTCTTGATGCAAATATACAGAGTGCAATATATAACTACATGGCTTATAACAATATGATTGGCTCGGTTGTGGTAATGCGTACTGACGGTTCACTTATGGCGGAAGTTTCATATCCCTCATATGACCCCGAATATTTCTATGAAAATCCCGATACAAATGAAGATTTGGCTTGGGGTACTTACGGAAACAAAGCTTTCCAGAATGCTGCCCCCGGTTCGTGTTTCAAAATCATGTCGGAAGTCATTTCGGATATGAACGGTATATATTCTCTCTGGGACGAGGGCGTATGGACTGATGACGGTTCAACCGTTCTCGACTGGGATTATGCTGAAAATCCGTATTATCCAATGGAACGTTCACTTTATTCAGCCTTTATAAATTCAAGCAACATATTCTTTGCAAAGTCTTTCAGCTACATAGGTGCTGACACTGTACTTTATCAGCTTAATGACGTTTTCCATTTCGGCTGGGGAAACGATATTGAATGTGATTTTGGTACTATTTCCAACAATATAGAAATATACTGTGATGACGATTTAAGACGTTCCGCATTTGGACAGTCATACGTCCTGACTTCCCCTATATACCTTGCATCACTCGGACGTGAAGCACTTTTCGGTGACATGGTCACACCTTTTGTCCTCCGAAACGTTGTTGACACAAATAACAGTTCCAAAATTATTGAAAGCGGTACTGAATCCTATCAGATACTTGGCACAATTCCATACGAATACAGACAGAATCTTCTTGATGGCATGATTGGTGTTGCGAACAATATCGGACTCTATGCCCCCTACAACTACAATGTATACGCTAAAACAGGTACTGCCGAAACCGATGCCGGTGATATTCTATACATAACAGGCGGTTTGAGAAACGTTGACGATATTTCTTACAATCAGCCCGCTTATGCCAACGATTACAGCGATTACTGGGAAACAGGTTCTTATGTGATAGTCATGCAGATAAAAAATGCTGATTATTTCGGATTCGATTTTGCCAGTCAGTCCTCATATCTATATCAGGGCATAATAAATATGCTTGTTGGCTATTGATAAAAAATATAAAAATAACTCCGTTCTGCAAGGCGATGTTTCAAGCCTTACGGGACGGAGTATATTTTATTCCGTTATGTAATTGACACATTCCTGAAATTTAAGCTCATCGCAGGACTTACGCATTGAAAACGTGCTGTTTTCTCCGCATATGATATGGTCAGCGAGAACTATTCCGATTGAATTAAGAGAACTGATAATTCCCTTTGTTGTAACTATATCACTTTCCGAAGGTTCAGCACTGCTTTTAGGGTGATTGTGCGAAATGAATATGTATTCCGCTTTATTTCTGACTGCAAATTCAAGGACTTTATCTGTATCTACAAATACAGAAATTTCATTTCCGCAAGAAATAATCTGGTGTTTCTTTACACGCATATTACTGTAAACAGCGGTCACAATAACTCTTTCCTGACTGTACCATCTTAAGCGTTCATAAAAATAACTGCCTGCCTTTTCAGTATCGGAAAGATAAACATTATCGCTTTTATTCTTATTGCAAAAAACATCAAGATTTCTGATTATGTCAAATATGACTGCACTCTGCATACTTATTCCGTAATTCTTAATGACAGAAGAAAGTCCTTCCTGCGAAACAGAACTTATACTGCCGTAGTTATCAAGAAGTTTTTCTGAAATTTCTGAAACATCTGAATGTTTTTCCGTATACGAAAGCAGAAGTTTCAGCATATCCGACTGTGTTAAATTTTTATCATTTCCGAGCCTGTATTTACTTTTCAGTTCTTTTATTTCATCGTTCATAACCGCACCTGCTCAAAAATTAAATGCTGTTTTCTGTTTCATTGAAAAAACGCTGTCATCTCCACAAATAACGCAGTCCAGCAGTTTTATACCGACTTTTGAAAGCGATTGTGAAATATGGTTTATAATACTGAAAATTCTTATTACAAAGCGGTTCATACTGCTTTGATTTCCTATTCCTATAACAACATTTTCTGCATTGTTCATTATAAGCACTTCCGAAATATATTTTGTACTTACTTTGCCTGAAAGAACATCATTTTTATCAAAACATACATGGTGAATTACTTCATCTGACTTATTCACGATTACAAAAATAAAGTCATCATAGCTGTTTTCACTGAAATACTTTGAAAAAAATCTGCTTTTTTCATCATACGTCAGTATTGTTTCAACAACAGTATAGCTTTCTCTAAATAAATTTCTGAAAGAAGAAATAATATTTATATATTCCGCAGATACTCTGCCAACGCCTTTTACTGACATAAGTTCTTCCACATCAGCTTCAAGGACATTTCCAAGACTGCCGAATTTATCAATCAGTCTGTGAGCAGTTTCATTCGTATCATTTCTTTTTATTGAAGAAAATAATATTATTTCAAGTATTTCGTGTTCAAAAAGACTTTCTGCACCATTTGTTATATATTTTTCTCTTAGTCTGGAACGGTGACCCTTATGTAGATTTTCATTATTCATAGCTTACCTCTTAGTATTAAAATTATTAATTTTATTTCCTGATAATTCGGAATAACTTTTATTCATTTAAAAAAATATTAAAAATCGTTTTTATTATATCACTTGTTATTTTTAATGTCAATACTTAAAATTTTATTTTTATATTTTTACCATGAGTACAAATAAATTTTAAATACAATGTTTTATGTAAAAACTATATAAAATTAATTTTTATTCTATTGACAATCCAAAAAATATATGTTATCTTTTTATATAAGATATTTATGTAATTTATTGCGGTCAATTTATATATTTAAAAATATCAAACTATAAATCTTAGACGGAGGACTTAAAATCCATGGAAAATAAAATCTATAAAACTCTTGATATGCTCGGTCAGAATCACATATTGGAATATATGAATAAACTCCAAGAAACAGATAGAATGTCTCTGGAAGAACAAATCAGCAGTCTTGACCTTTCAGTAATTGAACTCGGCAAAAAAGAAGAAAAAAGAGGTTTCTTTGAACCTATGTACGCTATGACTTCAAATCAGATTGCCAAAAATAAAGAAAAATATGTACAGATAGGCTTGCAGGCTATAAAAAACGGAAAAATAGGTGCGATAATGCTTGCTGGCGGTCAGGGAAGCAGACTGGGCTTTGAAAGTCCTAAAGGTATGTTCAATATCGGAATAAACCGTGAACTCTATATATTTGAATGTCTGATGAACAACCTTAAAGAAGTTACTGATATGGCAGGTGCTTACGTTCCGCTTTTTATCATGACAAGCGTTGACAATAATGACGAAACTAAGGAATTTTTCCGCAAACACGACTTCTTCGGATACGATAAGGAATATATATGGTTCTTCGTACAGGAACAGCTCCCCACTATCGACAAGGAAGGCAAACTCATGCTTGCTGACAAGACTAAAATTCTTACCGCTCCAAACGGCAACGGTGGCTGGTACGCTTCTATGGAAAGAACAGGCATGATTGAAGTTCTCAATCAAAAAAATATAGAATGGCTGAATGTATTTTCCGTTGACAACGTTCTTCAGCGTATCGCCGACCCTTGCTTTATAGGTGCTGTAATAGATGCAGAAGTAACATCAGGTGCAAAGGTTGTAGCAAAGGCTGAACCAAATGAAAAAGTCGGTGTAATGTGTCTTGAGGACGGAAAACCTTCCATTGTGGAATACTACGAAATGACAGAAGAAATGATTAACAGGAGAGAAAAAGACGGTACTCTTTCGTATAATTACGGAGTTATTCTGAACTATCTTTTCAGAGTTGACCGCCTTAATCATACTCTTAATGTAAAACTTCCTCTGCACCGTGCTTTCAAGCAGATTAAGTACATGAACGAACAGGGACAATTTATTTCCCCTGAAAAACCGAACGCTTACAAGTTTGAAACGCTTGCTCTGGATATGGTAAAGCTACAGGAAAGCTGTCTTGCTTACGAAGTCGACAGAAACAAGGAATTTGCTCCCGTAAAAAATAAAACAGGTGTTGATTCTGTCGATACTGCAAGGGAACTTCTTAAAAAGAACGGCATAGAAATATAAAAAAATAAAGGGTGGAAATCCACCCTTTTTTGTTATTCCGAAATATTATCAATGTCAACAGTAAGTTCTTTAAGTACAACAGGATTTCCGTTTTCATCGGCTTTCTGTTTGTTGACAAATTTTACAGTAATCTTTTCCGCACCCGAATTTTGCAGACATACTGCATATTTACCAAGTCCGAGGTCAATGGGGTCTATTTCAAGGAACGATATTTTTTCATCGTTTTCATCATAATACAGCGGAACTATTGAATAATCATAGTCGTATTCCTGATTTCTGCCTTCATAGTACATATCTATGTACTTTTTGATTATTTCAAATTCGTGCGGATATTCAGCACTTACCGTTATCATGGCTGGAGTTATTTCGTGTATCTTTAAGGAAAATCCGTCATCTTTGACCCTGTTATCCTCTGAACTTACAGAAGAATTTACAAGTTCCAAATTTGGTGTAACGTCAAGCGAAAGACTTAAACCGTCAGTTATTTCAAGAGGGTCAGTCCAGTATTTTTCGGAACAGTTAAATTCAGATATATTTATGTCTATGTGAACTGTTTCGGTAAGCCTGTATTCCTCACTCATAATAAAGGTCATGCTTCCGCTGAAACTGTTTTCGGAATCTTCATCAAGAATAAGATTGCTGTGCGTACCCTGTAACTGCGAACCTGCAAAACTGTTCATTGAATACCATTCCCCGTTCACAAGAAGTTCAGGCTGGAATCCTATATAACCTACCCTTTCAGGATTGCCGTTTTTAAGTTCCCCTGTAAGTCCTACGACAAGAGTTTTACCATCACAGTAAACGCTTGAAACTTCAATTTTTATTCCGTCATTTTCGGCTGTAAGAGGTTCTGAAAGATACTGAGCGTGTCTGCCGATACTTTCATAGTTGTTCTTATCGAACTTGTCAACAGGGAACTCATTTCCGACATCATTTGTTACAGTTCTTTCGCTGTTGTGTGCGAGTTTATCGAAAATATCTGTATATTCGGCAACGGCAACAGTTCCTCCGCATACTGCAATCACTGCTGACAATGCAACAGCAATTGTTTTTCCGCCTTTTATTCTTTTTACCTTTGATTTATTTTTCATATTGAGTACCTCGTTTCTGCATTCCGCATCAGGTTCAATGCGGTCAAATACTTTTTTGTAGTCCTGCATATTCATAGGCACATCTCCTCTCCGAGTGATTTTTTAAGGATATTTCTTGCCCTGTAAAGTTGTGTCTGTACGGCTGATTCGTTTCTGCCTGTTATTCTGCCTATTTCCTTTACGGAATATCCCTCGTAATAATAGAGATGTATCACTATTCTGTATTTCTGAGGAAGTTCCATGACAGCGGTATAAACTTTGCTTTCTTCCTGATTTTCGCATGGTATTTCTGTTTCTTCAACGGGTACAGAATTAAGCATTATTTTATATCTCAGCGAACGGAACATATCCCTGCATTTATTAACAGTAACTTTTATCAGCCAAGCCTTTTCTGATTTTTCGTCACTGAACATCAGTTCAGAAGTGAATCTTTTTATAAAGGTTTCCTGCATAATGTCTTCCGCATCGGATTTGTTTTTACAGCAGGCATAAGCAGTACGGTACACAGTATTTTTGTATGTATCATATATTTTTTCCATTTCGTTTCTGTCCAAGAACTTTCTCTCCTTTCTGTATGTCTTGAAGTACTTCTGTAATATAAACGTAACGGAAAGCCATAATATCACACATATTTTTTCAGAATCCGATATTTGTGAATAATGCACAAATTCTATGCTCTGAAAATATACATAGGGTATAAAAAATTTTGTTGACAAAATAATAAAAATATGATAAAATACATCTGTACTTTGATATGCAAAGTACAGAAAGGAATAATCTGACTATGAAAACTAAAAGAATAATATCCGCTTTTCTTACCGCTTTTCTCGCTCTGACTGCTGTATCATGCGGAAATACAAGCGAACCTCAACAGGAAAATTCTTCAAGTTCTTCTTCACAGGAAACAGTCGAATCCCCTGAAACAAATGAGGGAAACAATTCCGAAGAGGAAACTGAATCCGAAAACACAGAAGATGTAACAGAATCCGAGGAAACAGAAGAGGAAACTAAATCCGAAGATACAGAAGAAGAAACTGAATCCGAAGATACAGAAGAAGAAACTAAATCCGAAGATACAGAAGAAGAAACTGAATCCGAAGATACAGAAAATTCCGAAGAAACAACTATCCCTGAGGCTTTCGGTGAAACTGCTGATATTAACGACTATGTAAAAGACGTAAAGGAAGTAACTCCTCCTTTATGGAAAGTCACGGACGAAAAAACAGGAAATCAAATATATCTTATGGGAACTATTCACCTTGTACCTTCAAGTCTTGAAAAGTATCCCGATAACATCATGGAAATATATCAAAATTCAGACGGAATCGCTGTTGAATACAATGTAAACGAACTTCAGGAAAATGCTTCTCTCCTTACACAGTATGCAATGTCTTTCATGTACAATGACGGTACTACCATAAAAGACCACATATCAGCGGAAACTTACAACAAAGCTGTTGAATACTTCCAGTCGATAGGCATTGACAACATCACGCTCGCTTCACTTGACTACTATAACGCTGGCTACTGGATAAATCAGCTTGAAAGCGTAATGTATCTGAGACTTGAAAATATAAGCCTCACAGGTGTTGACTCCGATTTTATTTCGTTCGCAAATGAGGACGGAAAAGAAGTTGTTAATATTGAAACACTGGAAATGCAGTCCGATGCCGTAAACGCTTATGATGATGAACTTGCAGATTTTGTAATTTCTGATATGGTTGACAATATGAACGATATTGATGGTTTTGCTCAGGAATATGCAGATACCTATATCGCATGGGCTGAAGGTGATGACGATAAAATACTTGAACTCGATGAAGCTGATGAAATTCCTGATGACCTTCAGGACAATTATGAGAACTATTTAACTTCTATGCTTTATAACAGAAATCAGGGAATGGCTGAAAAAGCTTCTGAATTTCTTAAAAATGGCAATAACTACTTATTTATGGTGGGAACAGGTCATTTTTCAGGCGAAAACGGTGTTGATGACTTACTCGCAGACATGGGATACACTGTAGAAAAAATTTCGTAAATAATTTGTACCAACAATAAATAAGCCCTTGCCTGTTCTGATTTAGGCAAGGGCATTTATTATTATTTTTTAACCTATAGCAGTAGTTTTTGTTTCAAGGTCTGTAATATATGTAACAACGACTTTTTTGACTGCGGTAGTAGTCTGAATCTGGGTATCTTCATTATAGATAACGATTCCGCTATCGAACATACTGCCTTTTTCTCCGAAAATTCTTTGTATATCTTCATCAGTTTCAAGTTTCTTTCTGAATTTTTCGCCCTCAGATATAAGAGCCTTACGCATTAATGCAAGGTCGAAAACATCAAGTCTCCTGTCTGAATTGAGGTCATATTTTTCCGCCTGCTGTTCGGTAATGCTTGCCATAGGATATCTGTTAAGCCAGTCAGTGAGTACAACAAGGTCTGAAACTCTGATTATGCTTTCATCTTCAACAGGTTCTGTTGTTTCGGTTTCAAAATAAAAAGTTGATACGGCAGTAGTCTGAGTAGTTTCAGTTGCGGAAGTTTCTGTAGTAACCGTTGTAGTTGAGGTTGTTTCTACAGGGTTATAAGGTTTTGAAGAAAGATAATTATAAACAACATCAGTCCAGTATTCGCCCATAAGCTTATAACCCGTATTATTAGGGTGAACGCCGTCCGCAAGCTGTGTTTTAACGTCTGTCACAACTGAATTTATATCTCCTGAAAGCAAATTCGGGTGTATATCGTCATAGCTGTCAATTTCGCCCTTTATATCTGCAACAACCGCTTTTACAATGCTGTTGTATTTGTCAACGTTTTCCTGAACGCTGACTTCAACTTCCTCATCAGTGTATTGTACCTGCCAGTCAGCAGAATGGCGATAGTTTCCGAACCAGTCATAAACGTCAGAACGGTTAGGGTCAAGATTCGGGATAGTAGTTACAAAAAGCGTTGAAGTATCGGGAATATTTTCTATTATGTAATATATAAGGGTTCTGAGTCTCTGACCTGCATTATCGAGGTCATGATTGTCAATAGTATCATTAGTACCTATCTGCAAGATGACTATATCAGGATTTGTTTTAAGGCAATCCGTTGACTGTAATGTTTCATAAATACCGTTTCTGCCGTTATATTCCATTATTGCGTAACCGCTGTAGCCTGTATTTTCGTCATCATATTCAAACGTTTCGCCTGTAGTTTCATCGGTATACGAAGGAGTCCAGCCACCGCCCTTAGCTCCTACCATATCGACATTTATTCCCTTTTCGGAAAGACCGTTATATAAAAATTTTCTGTAAGAACCTGCTATGCCGTAGCCGTCTGTAATGGAATCTCCTATGCACATGATTTTTAAAGTATCATCTTCCGCAGATACTGTACTGTTCACAGCACCAAATGAAAAAGATGAAAGTACCATTGCAAAAGCTGAAACAGCAGAAATTAATTTTTTCATTTCAATGCACCTCCGTAAATTAAAGAAACAGTCTGTTTCGTTCAGTAATATAATAGCATATTTTTTCCCAAAAGTCAACAAATTAAAAAACATATTAAATAATTGTATACTTATTATAAACCTGACGTTTTTTCAAGAGAATGATTTGTAAGATACATCAAATATCGTTAAAATAATATGTGAAAAATGCTGATTGATTTTTTTATTAATATATGTTATAATGTAAAAAATGTCCTCATTTGAGGATATATGCCGATTTTAAATTAAAAGGTTTTACAGGAGATGAGATTATGAACAAAGATAGATTGAAAAAGCTTGATGACCTTTTTAATGTATTGTCTATTGTCGCAGATGGAACTTATGTCTATCTTTGTGATGTTAAAGAGGATTATTCACGCTGGTCAAAAAAAGCTGTTGACTATTTCCAGTTGCCAGATGAATATATGTACAATGCAGGCAGAATATGGGAGAAACATATTCACCCTGATGACAGAGAAGGTTACAGTCAGAGCATTGAAAATATTTTTTCAGGAAAAGAATCCTGTCATGATATGCAGTACAGGGCAAGGGCAAGAGACGGCAGTTATGTTGCCTGCACCTGCAGAGGTACTGTAATTTACGATGAAAACGGCAACCCCGATTATTTTTGCGGTGCTATAAGAAATCATGGCATTATCAGCTATATAGACAATATTACTGGTCTCAGAAGTCTTTACGGATTCTTTGAAGACCTCAAAGGAACTTTCGGAAAATCAGAAGAGGCTTTTGTAATAATTATAGGTGTAAGCGGTTTTTCTGACCTAAATGACGTTTACGGTTACAGGTTCGGAAACAGAATATTGCAGAAACTCGGAAGAGTAATTCAATCCAGATTTTTAAACTGCGGTGCTGTCTACAGAATGGACGGAATAAAATTCGCTGTCATTTCCCATGAACTCAATTTCAGTACGGCAAATGTCATTTATGAAGAATTACAGCAGTATCTTACAAAAGAATTTTATGTTGACGGAGAACGTGTAAATATTTCAATAAACGGCGGTGCAGTGGTTGCGGATACTTTCGATATAGGAATAGAAACTTTCTATTCCTGCCTGAAATATGCCTATTATGAATCCAAACATCACAAACTTGGCGAACTTGTCCTTTTCGACAACAAATTAAGTGATGACAACAGAAGAATGATAGAAAAACTCAACGTCATAAGAAACAGTATTGCGGAGGACTGCAAAGGATTTTATCTTTGCTATCAGCCTATTGTAAATTCCGAAACAGAAGAACTCAAGGGCATGGAAGCTCTTATCAGGTGGAAAAATGAAGAATATGGCTCTGTACCGCCTGTACAGTTCATACCCGTTCTTGAACAGGATACTCTTTTCCCAGAACTCGGAAAGTGGATTCTCAGACAGGCTATGACGGACGGAAGACTTCTTGTTGAAAAATATCCAAATTTTATTATGAATGTGAACCTTTCATATGCACAGCTTGAAAAAAGCGATTTCGTTGCGGACGTTCTTAATCTCCTCGAAGAAACAGGCTTTCCGCCACATAATCTTTGTCTTGAAATCACCGAAAGATGCAGACTGCTTGATATGTCGCTTTTACAGTCCATGTTTGAAATATTCAAGGAAAAAGGCATAAAGGTAGCCCTCGACGATTTCGGCACGGGATTTTCTTCACTTGGTGTTCTCCGTGTTCTGCCGATTGATACCGTCAAAATAGACAGGGAATTTGTAAAAAATATCGAAAGAAGTCACTCAGACCAGTATACAGTACAGTTTATTTCAGACCTCGCTAAAGCCTTTGAAGCAGAAGTCTGCGTTGAAGGAGTAGAAACCGCTGAAATGCGTGACTTCCTGAAATCCTACAATGTAAGCAGTTTTCAGGGATATTATTATTCAAAACCTATTCCGATAGATGAATTTTATAAAAATATGGTCAAATAACTGCAAGTCATGCGGACAGCTTTCGCTGTCCGCTTTTTATTATGTTTCAATAAATATGAAAATTGTCAGACTCGCCTAAAAGTCTGACAATTTTACTGGAGGGGATATATAAATTAAAAGTATTAAACCTGATTAGCTTTCATAAATTTTGTCTTCATACTTGAAGAACACAAGATTTATTGTAAGGTTGCCGTTCAATGCACGGAGTTCGTCAAGGAATTTTTTCTGGTCAAGGTCTTCACTTACGTCAACTGCATAGATGAGTTCAAAAAGTGTACCGAAGTTTGTAGTCTTTACTCTTCTGAGCTTGTGGAAAGATGTATATTTGCTGAGTACAGGGTCAAATACTCCCTGATAGTCGAGATTTTCAGGAATCGCAATTTTAAGGGTCATGTGTCTTATTTTGCTTCCGCCGAAATTCATTTCCGAAAGAACAAACATTATAATGCCAAGAATTATGAAGAAAAGGAACGCAAAGCCTATATATCCTATACCACAGGCTACACCTGCTGCCATTGCAAAGAAAATATATGAAATGTCTTTCGGGTCGCCCGCAACACTTCTGAATCTTACAAGCGTGAACGTTCCTGCTATAGTCAACGCACCTGCTGTGCTGTTTATAAGCAAAAGCATAAGTGCTATTACTGGGGGCAACATAATCATTGTGAATACATAACTTTGT
>Ga0326514_10000872_pt1 | contig 19924 bp, 22 predicted proteins | sample 3_2548_0518_D_FD_203653 | JGI IMG/M metagenome (GOLD analysis project Ga0326514, IMG submission 203653) | Bovine rumen microbial communities from UC Davis, California, United States - 3_2548_0518 | ecosystem: Host-associated > Mammals > Digestive system > Stomach > Rumen | place: USA... | reverse complement strand
CACCTCTTCCCATTCCGAACAGAGAAGTTAAGCCCACCTGCGCCGATGGTACTGCAATGCAATGCGGGAGAGTAGGAAGCCGCCGTCTTTTTTAACGATAGCCCTGGAGATACACTTCTCTAGGGCTTTTATATTTTCAAAAACTAACGAGCTATGAAGAGATTAAATGTTTTAGTTGTGTCGCTTATGATGGTTATTTCTATTTGCGCACAGAGTTACAAAATGGTTTCAAACATCGGTTATTCCACAAAAACAGATGATTATGCTAAAGATCGTTTGAAACTAGATGTGTATTATCCTGAAGGAAAGAAAGATTGTCCTGTGATTGTTTGGTTTCATGGTGGTGGATTAGAGGCTGGTCAGAAGGAGATTCCGCAGCAATTAAAGGATAAAGGTTATGTTGTAATTGGAGCAAACTATCGATTGTTGCCTAAAGTGACAGTTGACAAAACAATAGATGATGCTGCCGAAGCTGTGGCATGGACTTTCCGTCATGCAAAAGAATTTGGTGGTGATCCTCGAAAAATTGTTGTTACTGGGCATTCAGCAGGAGGATATCTTACTATGATGCTTTGTTTGAATAAGACCTGGCTTAATAGCTATCAGATTGATGCTGATAGTGTTTGGCTGTATATTCCATTTAGTGGTCAGGCTATTACTCATTATAATGTGCGTAAGATGCAGGGTATTCAGCCTTTACAACCAACTATCGATAGATATGCTCCTCTTTACTGGGTGCGTCGTGATTGTCCGCCATTGGTTCTGATTTGTGGTGATCGTGAGTTAGAGTTATATGGTCGTTATGATGAAAATCAGTATCTGGCTCGTATGATGAAGTTAGTTGGGCACAAGCTTACTTATTTGTACGAGATTGATGGTCATGGTCACGTGGGTATGGTTGATCCTGCTTTCCATATTCTTGATACACATATTAAGCAAATGCAGGGACAGCCAGTTAATCCTTGATTCATAACTTGATAATAAAAAAGAGGATTGATTAAGTGTCAATCCTCTTTTTCTTTTGGTGAGCCTCTTGTCGGATTCGAACCAACGACCCCGAGATTACAAATCACGTGCTCTGGCCAACTGAGCTAAAGAGGCGGGGTGGGTAAGCGATCTGCATCGCGCCGCTACAACCTAATACCCTTGCTGCGTTCCCACCCTGGGGGATTCAAAGGGAGCTGGCCGTACAGGACTTACCCGTGTTAATTTAAAGAACTATTTGCTTAAAGCGGGTGCAAAGGTACAATAAAAAAGTGAAAAGAGAAAAACTGTAAGTGAAAAGTTTTGTGATTTTAACTATTTTTTTAGGGATTGCCCCCGTTATATGCGGGAAAATGCTTAATTTTGCACCCTGTAATAGTTAAATGTTAAAAGATGACTGCACCAGAATATGTTCAATTAAAGGCTTATGCTCGTCAGGATGGTTTTTTTCTGGCCATTCTTTGGGTTGCCAGTTTTGCAAGTTATATTGTAGGCTTGACTAATCAAACTCTTGCGATGGCTGCTTTGCTGATGGCTGTAATGACCCCGTTCTTTGTTGCTAATCGTTTGCGTAAATTCCGAGACGTGTGCAGAGAAGGTTTTATTTCTTTTGCTCGGAGTTATGTTTATACTATTTTGGTGTTCTTTTATGGGGCTGTATTGTTAGCAGTGGTTCAGTATCTGTATTTTGCTTATATGGATAATGGCTACCTATTAAGTTCTTTTGTAAAGATGATGAACACTGTAGAGGGGAAGGCTATGCTGGAACAATATGGGATGACCCAAATGGTGGACGATAGCTTGTCGGTCATGGCTATGACTCGCCCTATCGATTATGCGCTGAATATTCTAACAATAAATATCTCGTTGGGTTTTATACTTGGTGTGCCCATTGGATTGATTATGCAGCGTAGAAGAATTGAAGAGTAGAAAATTGATTTGAAATTATGGATATATCAGTAGTTATACCTCTTTATAATGAGGATGAGTCTATTCCTGAGCTTTTTGCTTGGATAGAACGTGTTATGAAGGCAAACAACTTCAGTTATGAGGTGATTTTTATTAACGATGGCTCTACCGATCGTTCGTGGGAGATTATCTCAGAGTTGAACAAACAGCAGCCTGACGTGGTGAAGGGTATCAAATTCCGTAGGAACTATGGTAAGAGTCCTGCGCTGTATTGTGGTTTTGAGCAGGCTCAGGGTGACGTTGTGATTACCATGGATGCTGACCTTCAGGACTCGCCTGATGAAATTCCTGAGTTGTATCGAATGATTAAGGAAGATGGCTATGACTTAGTGAGCGGTTATAAGCAGAAACGATATGACCCTATTTCGAAGACTATCCCAACAAAACTGTTTAATGCTACAGCCCGCAAAATTAGTGGTATTAAGAATCTGCATGATTTTAACTGTGGTCTAAAGGCCTATCGCAAGGTTGTGGTAAAGAATATCGAGGTGTATGGCGAGATGCATCGTTATATCCCTTACCTTGCAAAGAATGCTGGATTCGATAAGATTGGTGAAAAGGTAGTGCAGCATCAGGCGCGTAAGTACGGTTCGTCAAAGTTTATGGGCTTGAACCGTTTTGTGAATGGTTATCTCGATTTGCTCACGCTTTGGTTCCTGAGTACATTTGGTAAGAAACCTATGCATGTGTTCGGATTCTTGGGGTCAGTGATGTTTTTTATAGGTTTTATATCTGCAGCTTGGATAGGTGCTGATAAACTTTGGTGCTTGGCTCATCATATTCCTCAGCGATTGGTTACCAATTCGCCTTTCTTCTACATTGCACTTACCATGATGCTACTGGGAACTCAACTGTTCCTGACCGGCTTCCTGGGCGATCTGATAAGTCGATCATCGAGCGGACGTAATGATTATCAGATAGAAGAGAAACTATGATAAAACGTCTTATATATCTTTCGTTGGTGGCGTTGGTAGTGGGCTGCTCGTCTGTCGATTGTCCTGTTGACAGTACGGTGGCAACCTTGTACCAAATTCGCAACAGCGATGGCACAGAGTTGGTCATTACCGACACTATGACGATTTCTACCTTTCGTGCCGATGATGAAGGCATCATCCTCTATAATGGTCGAGATTCTATTATATATAATAAAGGTGTAGGTATTAATCAGTTCACATTACCTATCAGTTATTCGCACCCCGAGGATGTGTTGATGTTTCAGTTTGGCATTGCCAATACAGATTCGGTGGTAAACGATACTGTGTGGATTAAGAAGGACGATTATCCTCACTTTGAATCAGTGGATTGTAATACTACTTATTTCCACAAGCTAACCAATGTGCGATTTACTCGCAACTATATCGACTCAATAGTGATTAATAACCCATCAGTAACCTATGACTCTCAAACGGTTCATTTCTACCTCTATCCTAAGAGCAACGATTAGTATTTTGGTGCTTTCGGCATCAATGCCAGCTCAAGCTCAGAAGTTTTTCTCGTTCCAGAAAGACTCAGTGCCCATGTTCCGTGGTTTTGCTGTCTCGTTCGATTTGGTTGGGGCGGGACTGATGGTCTTTTCGGATAATGGTCAATACGAAGGCGCTTTGCGCATCAATCTGCACGATGAGTGGTTCCCAATTATTGAGGCGGGCTTAGGACGTGCTAATCACGACGATGATGTGACAAGGATCCATTATAGTACATCAGCCCCCTATTTTCGTATTGGTATTGATAAGAATCTGTTGAAAGATAAGCATGGCGCTAATCGATTATATGGTGGTTTGCGTTATGCCTTTACATCCTACAATGTTGATATCTCGCGTCCTGATTTCCCCGATCCGGTATGGCTTTGGGATACGGGATATGGTGTGAATAATGCCTCTTGTAACTACCATTGGATTGAGGCTGTGGTGGGTGTTGATGCCCAGATTTACGGCCCTGTACATTTGGGCTGGAGCCTGCGATATAAACGTCGCATCTCCCATAAGGAAGAAGGTGAGTTTGGTAATACTTGGTATGTGCCGGGCTTCGGTATTTTTGGTGATACCCGTTTGGGTGGAACTTTTAATGTGATTATTGATATTTAGATAGATGCAACAGTCTAAGAATAAGAAACTATTGTGGCAGTTGCCTTTCTTGGTACTGCTGATTGTTGGTTCGGTGCTGATTATCCGTCAGCAGCGCAATATGCCTTATCAGAAGAGTGCCGATAAGGTGTTTGGTACATACTATCATGCGGTGTATCAGTGCGATTCTGATATGACTTATAGTATCAACGCGGAGTTGGCTAAGGTAGATGTCTCGCTGTCGCCATTTAATCCTCAGTCGATAATCACGGCTGTGAATCAGAATCAGGATGTGCAGCTTAATGATATGTTCCTCGACGTGTATAAGTTGGCGATGGACATCTCGAAGGAGACTGATGGCGCTTTTGATATTACCGTTGCACCGTTGGTTAATGCTTGGGGCTTTGGTTTTAAGAATGGTATGGAACCCACTAAACAACAAGTGGATAGTCTGATGCAGATAATTGGTTATCATAAGGTAACACTCGAAAAAGGGAAAATACATAAACAGGATAATCGGATAATGCTCGACTGTTCGGCTATTGCCAAAGGCTATGGTACCGATTTGGTGGCAAAACTGTTGCGTAGCAAGGGAATTCATAATTATATGATAGAAATAGGCGGCGAGATTGTTACCAGTGGATTGAACCCCGATCAAAAGCCCTGGCGCGTAGGCATTTCAAAACCCGTTGATGATGTACAGGGGGCTGGGCAAGAGGTGCAGAGTGTCGTTGCTATTACCGATAAGGCGATGGCTACCAGTGGTAACTATCGAAATTATTATTATAAGGGTGGGAAGAAGTATGCTCACACGATAGATCCCAAGACGGGCTATCCCGTTCAGCATAGCATTCTCTCAGCCACAGTATTCGCTAACTCCTGTGCTGTAGCAGATGCTTATGCTACTTCGTTTATGGTGATGGGGGTTGAAAAAGCGCAGCATGTACTCGCGCAGCATCCCGACCTGATGGCTTACCTGATTTATAGCGACCAGGATGGTAAGAATGCCGTTTGGTATTCGCCTTCGCTTAAGAATAAGATTCAGCAATAAGAGTGTATGGCTGTTCTCCAGATTTTTGATAAATTGCTGCAGTTTCCCTTGTTCCAAGGTATGAGCCGCGACGATCTGGAAATTGTGGCTGGTCATATTCGTTTTGGATTCTTGAAGTTGACAGCAGGAAAAACCGTAATGAAATCGGGCGATAACTGTCGCCAGCTTTATTTTCTGATTAATGGCAGTCTGAAAGTGCGCTCTTTTGCCGATGACTATGGCTATCATGTCGAGGAACTAATTTCGGCTCCTTATATTATCCAGTTAGAGTCGGTGTTTGGTTATAATCAGCGCTACACCCGTGATTTCATTGCTCAGACCGATGTGAACTTCCTGACACTCGACAAGGAGGAGGTAGTACGCCTTACGGAGGATTTTCTGGTGTTCCGTTTGAATATGATTAACCACTTTGCCACGCAGACGCAGAAACAAATGCGCCAGATGTGGTATCGTGCTCCACAGTCGCTCGAGGACCGTGTGGTGCGATTCCTCACTCAGCGCTGTTTGTATCCTGCCGGTCATAAAACGTTTAATATTCTGATGACTCGATTGGCCGAGGAGGTAAACGATAGTCGCCTTAATGTGTCGCGTATTCTGAACGATATGCAGCATCGCGGACTGATAGAGTTGAGTCGTGGAAAAATTGAGATACCACAGCTCGAACGCTTGCTTTATACCAAGTAGAAACGCCTATTCTTGGTGTTTTCAGCTTTTTTAATGTATTGTTTTGTGAAGTATCGGATTTTTGTCGTAACTTTGCAGTCAAAACAGCGAGAACGGGCTGCACATCGGCAATTCAAGTAAACTTGATTTCGTTCGGTTTGCACCGTCCTTGCAATCCGAAAAGAGTAAATATAATGATGAACGAAAAGAAAACAAGAACGAACCCGTTCTTTGAACCTTATAACACACCTCACGACACAGTCCCATTCGATCGTATCTGCATGGAAGATTTCGAAGAGGCTATGTTGGAAGGCATCCGTCGCGATGATGAACAGATTGAACGTATTATCAATAATCCCGCCAAACCTACATTTGACAACACCATTGTGAGTGTTGACGATGAGAAGGATAAGGAGGGATACTACGATCTGTTAGGTCGTGTGACTACCGTATTTTTTAATTTGCTTTCGGCTGAGACCAACGACGAGATGGATGCACTGGCTCAGAAGATGAGTCCAATTCTTACCAAGCATGCCAACGATATTCGCCTGAACGAGCGCTTGTTCGAGCGTGTCAAGTACGTTCATCAGCATCATCGAAAGCTTACTGCCGAAGAAAAGATGCTGCTTGATAACTGCTATGATGGTTTTGTGCGTAGTGGTGCATTGCTCGATACCGCAGGCAAGGAACGTCTGCGCCAACTTACCGAAGAGGCTTCGGTGCTTGGCTTGCTGTTCTCACAGAATCTGCTGAAGGAGAATAAGGCTTTTACGCTTCATATTACTGACGAGGCTTTGCTCGAAGGTCTACCTGAGACAGCTCGTGAGGCTGCTGCTCTGGCTGCTAAGGAGAAAGAAAAGGAAGGTTGGGTGTTTACACTTGATTTTCCATCGTATTCGCCTTTTATGACTTACAGCACCCAACGCGAACTTCGCCGCCAGTTGTATATGGCCAAGAATACCGAATGTATCCACGATAATACTGAGAATAATCTCGAAATCTGTAAGCGTCTTATAAACTTGCGTCGCGAACTGGCACAGCTGTTAGGCCATAAGACCTATGCCGATTATGTGCTCAAGCATCGTATGGCCGGTAATGTGCGCAACGTATACAAGTTGCTTAACAACCTGATTGATGCTTACAAACCCACGGCTGTCAAAGAAGTTGAGGCTATCGAGAAGATGGCGCGCAAGATTGAGGGTAAGAATTTCAAGCTCGAGCCATGGGACTTTTCGTATTACTCGCATAAGCTGCAGCTCCAGAAGTATAATCTTGACGCCGAGATGTTGCGCCCCTACTTTGAGTTGTCGAAGGTGATTGATGGTGTGTTTGGTCTTGCCAACCGCCTGTATGGCATTACCTTTAAGGAAAATAAGGATATTCCTGTTTATCATCCCGACGTGAAGGCCTATGAGGTATTCGATGAGGATGGCACGTTCCTGGCTGTGTTCTATGCCGATTTTCATCCCCGTAAGGGCAAGCAGGGGGGAGCATGGATGACCGAATATCAGGGGCAATGGATTACGAAAGAGGGAGAAAATGTTCGTCCCCACGTTAGCGTGGTAATGAACCTCACCAAACCAACCGAAGAAAAGCCTGCTCTTCTTACACTTGCCGAGGTGGAGACTTTCCTGCACGAGTTTGGACACTCGCTGCATGGTATGTTTGCTAACACTCGTTTCGAGAGTTTAAGTGGTACTAACGTATGGTGGGACTTTGTAGAGTTGCCTTCGCAGTTCATGGAGAATTTCTCTGTTGAGAAGGACTTCCTGCGTACCTTCGCTTTTCACTATCAGACAGGCGAACCTTTGCCAGATGAGCTCATCGACCGCATTGTAAAGAGTCGCAATTTCAATGTGGCTTATGCTTGCATGCGTCAGGTAAGTTTTGGTTTGTTGGATATGGCTTACTATACCCAGAAGGAGGAGTTTACTTCAGATATTATTTCGTTCGAGAAGAAGGCTTGGGAGAAGGCGATGGTACTGCCCCAGTTGCCAGATACCTGCATGACGGTGCAGTTCTCGCACATTATGGCTGGAGGCTATGCTGCTGGCTATTATAGCTACAAGTGGGCTGAGGTACTCGATGCCGATGCTTTCAGTGTGTTCAAGAAACATGGCATTTTCGACAAGCGTACGGCTAGCAGTTTTCGTGAGAACATCTTGTCGAAAGGTGGTACAGAGAATCCGATGACATTATATAAACGGTTCAAGGGTGGCGAACCCACTATTGACGCATTACTTAAACGAAATGGAATCAAAAAACGACAAGCAAAGTAAACTTGACGTACGCTATCTGCGTATGGCACGTATTTGGGCTGAGAACTCCTACTGCAAGCGCCGCCAGGTTGGAGCACTGGTGGTCAAGGATAAGATGATTATCAGCGATGGTTACAATGGAACGCCTAGCGGTTTTGAGAACGTGTGCGAGGATGATAACAACGTAACCAAACCTTACGTGCTGCATGCCGAAGCCAATGCTATTACTAAACTGGCGCGTAGCAATAACAATAGCGACGGCGCTACCATCTACATTACAGCCTCGCCATGCATCGAGTGTGCCAAACTGATTATCCAGGCCGGTATCAAGCGTGTGGTTTATGGTGAGAAATACCGACTTACCGATGGTATCGATCTGCTGGAACGAGCAGGCATCGAGGTTATTTATATTGGATTAGAAGACGTAGAAAAATGAGTAAGAATAGAACCAATCGTTTCATGCCTTTACTCATGGCCGTATGTGTGGTTGTGGGTATTGTTATCGGAACGTTTTATGCTAATCATTTCTCAGGCAATCGCCTGAATATTATCAATTCGAGTGGTAACAAACTCAACAATCTACTCCATATCATCAACGATCAGTATGTGGATACAGTGAATATCAACGAATTGGTTGAGAAAGCCATGCCTCAGATTCTGGCCGAGCTAGACCCCCATTCGGTGTATATCAGTGCACGCGATGGCGAGATTGCCAACGACGATTTGCGTGGTTCGTTCTTTGGTATCGGTATTGAGTTTACCATTCGTCAGGACACCATTCGTGTGCAGAATGTGATAAGTAATGGTCCTGCAGAACGTGCCGGTATGCTGGCAGGTGACAAGATTGTAGAGGTGGATGATTCGGCCTTTGTAGGTAAGAAGGTTACCAACGAGGAAGCTATGCACCGACTTAAGGGACCAAAGGATACTAAGGTTAAGTTAGGCGTTATTCGCTATGGCGAGAAAAAGATTCGTCACATTACCATTACCCGTGGCGAGATTCCTACCAAGAGTGTTACCGCTTGTTATATGCTTGATGAGGAGTGTGGCTATATCAAGATTCGTAATTTTGGCGAGAATACCTATCCAGAGTTGCTTATTGCACTAGCTAAATTGTCGCAGCAGAGTTTCAGTAATTTGGTCATTGACCTGCGTGGTAACACTGGTGGCTACTTAGAGTCGGCTGTGCAGATCGCCAACGAGTTCCTTTCTCGTGGCCAATTGATTGTTTACACCCAGGGGCGTGCCTTCCCACGTCAGGATTATCGCGCCGATGGTCGTGGTTCTTATCAGCGTCTGCCATTGGTTGTGCTGGTTGATGAGAGTTCGGCTTCTGCCTCCGAGATTCTAGCTGGTGCTATTCAGGATAATGATCGTGGTACCATTATCGGTCGTCGCTCGTTTGGTAAGGGCTTGGTTCAGAAACCCATGGAGTTTAGTGATCACTCTATGATTCGCCTCACTATCGCCCGTTATTACACTCCATCAGGGCGTTGTATCCAGAAGCCCTATAACAATGGCAGTCATTACGATGATGACTGGTTGACACGTTATCAGCATGGCGAGTTTTTCTCGAAGGATAGCATTAAGAATACTGGTCCCGAGTACCATACCAACAATGGTCGCATTGTGTATGGTGGAGGTGGCATTACTCCAGATATCTTTATTCCCGAAGATACCCTTGGCGTTACCTCGTACTATAAAGAGGCTGCCATGTCGGGACTTATCTTGCAGTTTGCCTTTACCTATACAGATGATAACCGTGCCAAGCTTGGTGCGCTTACCAGCGTTAAGGAAATGGAAACCTATCTGAAGCGCCAGAATATCGTGGAGCAGTTTGTTAGCTTTGCTGATAAAAACGGTCTGAAGCGTCGTAACCTGATGATTCAAAAATCGTACAAGCTGCTTGAGCGCTTTGTGGTAAGCCGAATTATCTATAACATTCATAACGAGCAGGCTTGGACAGAGTATCTCAATCAGCATGATCCTGTGATTGATGAAACTCTGCGGCTATTCCATTCCGAGGGCGCTTTCCCCCAGAAACCTTCGCCCAAAACTAAGGGTAAGCAGGTGGCAAAGATAGCCGACTGTCGCGAAATTAGGTTGCTAAGCAAAGTGATAGCTTATGCATAAAAACGAACTTAGGTTTCAGATGCGTCAATTAAAGCGACAGTTCACTCAGCAACAGCTGTGCGAACTGTCGCTGCCTATTATAGAACGGTTAAAACCTTTACTTGTTAGGGCGCAAAACATTGTAGCATATTATTCGCTTGTCGATGAAGTGGATACGCATTACTTGATCGACGATTTGTTGGCAGCAGGTAAGAGCGTTTATCTGCCAAAGGTGGTAAGCGATACCGAGATGGTGCTGTGTCAATATACGGGGCGTGACAGCTTGTTGAAGGGTGCTTTTGGCATTATGGAGCCAATAGGTAAAGTCTTGCCAAAAGAAGAGTACAAAGACATTGATGTAGTGCTGGTACCAGGTGTGGCATTCGATAAAAAGAACCACCGTCTGGGCAGGGGAAAGGGGTATTACGATCGTTTCCTGAGCTCGTTCTCTTCGTTACGTAGCACTGTGTTCTATGGTGTTTGCTTTGATTTTCAGTTTGTTGATGCGATTCCTGCAGAAGCCCACGATATGTGTGTTGACGGGGTGATTAGTTAAACCTGATATCGGCTATGACCTGACTGCCCACATGGGCATTCAGTTTGTTCACAATTTCTTTACGCATCATTGACAGGTCAGCCCTCATGGCTGGGTTGGTTAGGTGCACGTATAGCGTTTGATTCCTGATGTACATACTATCGGTGTAGTTTGCCACAAATGCACCTACTACCTCGCTCCACGAGTCCATCAGTCGCTTTTGCAACAAAGGTGTTTCCAACCCCTGTGCTCTCAGATTCTTCAGAATCAAATCTCTTACATTGTGTACGTCGCGCTTAAACATCTTTCTTCGTTTCTTCTATTTCTCCGTTATCTACATGAAAAATCTTGTAATCCAGCGTTTGTCTGCTCAGTATCAAGTCTAGGTGGTCGCGATTAGTGTCGGTAATAAAAATTTGTCCGTAGTCGTCGCCTGCTACCAATTTGACTATCTGTTCTACGCGTTGGGCATCTAACTTGTCAAAGATATCGTCGAGCAGTAGGAGTGGGGTAGTTTTTGAGTTGGTACGCTTCAAAAAGTCGAATTGTGCCAGTTTCAGAGCAATAACAAATGTTTTGTTTTGTCCTTGACTGCCTTCACGCTTCATCAAGTGTCCGCCTAAGGTGATCTCCAAATCGTCGCGATGAACGCCATGTAGCGAGTAACCTATGGCACGGTCTTTAAAACGGTCGCGCTGTATCACCTCTAACAGTGGGCCACGCTGGCAGTGCGAAACATAGTTCAGTGCCACCTGCTCGCGGTTACCAGAGATGGTTTCGTGAATGCGCTGGAAGATTGGCGTCAGCTCTTCAACAAACGCTTTGCGGCTTTTGAAGATGCGCTCGCCTTCGTAAGCCATCTGCTCCTCGAACAGACCGATAACATCCGGGTTGGGCTCTTCGTCAAGCTTCAGCATAGCGTTACGTTGCTGCAGGGCCTTGTTATAGCGGTTCATAGCCTCCATATAGCCGTGGTCGTATTGGGCAATCACCATGTCCATCAGGCGCCGTCGCTCCTCGCTGCCTCCCTCAATCAGTAGGGTGTCAGATGGCGATACCACTACTACTGGTATCAGGCCGATATGCTCCGACAGACGGCGATACTCTTTCTTGTTGCGTTTAAAGTGCTTTTTGGTGCCTCGTTTCATGCCACAATAGATGTGCAGGTCGCCCTCGTAGGTTCCCTCCAACACAAAGAATTCAGCCCCATGGCGTATTACTTGCGAGTCGATAGGGTTATTGGCCGAGTGGCAGAACGATAGATAGTAAATTGCATCCAGCACATTTGTTTTTCCCACCCCGTTGTGTCCTATCAGGCAGTTAATCTTGGGCGAGAAATCCAATGTGGCCTCTGCTATGTTTTTGTAGTTGATGACCGATAACTTTTCTAAAATCATGGTGCAAAGGTAGCGTTTTTTGGCTATTGATGCTAATGATTAACACAGATTAATAAATATTTTCCTCAAAATAATATAAAATATGTGTCTTTTTTAGTAACTTTGCACCCGATTTTTGGAAATTAAATATAAATATTATAATGGCAAATACAACAAATCAACAGCAGGCCGCTCAGACAGCTGAGCAGAGCCTGAATCAGAGTGAGGCCTTCTTTGTGAAAAACAAGAAGACCGTTATGGCTGCCGTTGCAGCTATCGTAATTATCGTTGCTGGCGTGGTTCTGTACAAGACTTATGTTAGTGGTCCTAACGAGGTTAAGGCTAGCACAGCTATTGCAAAGGGCCAGGATCTTTTCATGGCCGGTGACTATCAAAAAGCTTTGAACGGCGACAGCGCCAGTTTTAAGGGCTTTGTAAAGCTTGCTGATGAATATAGCAGTACTTCAGCTGGTAACTTGGCAAATCTTTATGCAGGTCTTTGCTGCGCTAAGCTCAATAAGTGGGAAGACGCAGCTAAATACCTTGAGGCTTTTGACGGTGCTGATGATCAGATGATTTCGCCTGCAGCCGAGGGCGCTTTGGGTAATGCCTATGCACACCTGAATCAGCTTGACAAGGCTGTATCGCACCTGAAGAATGCTGCCGAGAAGGCTGACAACAACTCTCTGTCGCCCACTTTCCTGATTCAGGCTGGTGAGATTCTTGAGAGCCAGGGAAAGAACAATGAAGCCCTGAAGTTGTATCAGGAGGTTAAAGAGAAGTACTTCAACTCAATGGCCTATCAGACAATTGATGGTTATATTGAGCGTGTTTCAGCAAAATAATATCCATGGCTACTAAAAACTTATCGGAATACGATATTACCACTGTGCCCGACGCGTCGAATATGATTTTCGGAGTTGTCGTGGCCGAGTGGAACCCCGAAATAACAGGCGCCCTGCTTGACGGATGTGTTAGCACACTCGAAAAGCATGGCGCTTTGCCTGAAAATATTCATGTAAAGACGGTGCCTGGTAGCTTCGAGCTTATTTATGGTGCCCATCAGATGACCCTTAATGATGGTTATGATGCCGTGATTATTCTTGGTAGTGTGATTCGTGGCGAGACACCTCACTTTGATTATATCTGTCAAGGTGTTACAGAGGGGGTGGCCCGTCTTAATGCTACAAGCAATATTCCTGTAGTCTTTGGTTTGCTTACTACCAACGATAAGCAGCAGGCACTCGATCGTGCTGGTGGTCGTTTGGGCAATAAGGGCGATGAGTGCGCCGTTGTGGCCATCAAAATGGCAAAGTTCTAAATCTTATCTATCAAGTATTATGAAAAAGGTTTTTGTTCTTCTGTTAGCAGTGTGCTTTAGCGTGGGCATTAGCCATGCGCAGCAAGCCACAAAAAGTGAGATGCATCAGCGTGCTGAAAGCGAGCTTCAGAAAGGTAGTGTGGCTGGTGCCCGCTTTAGTTTTATTCGCGCTTTCGAGGAGTACTCTCGTCAGGGACAGTTAAAGGTTGCTATGGAGTGCGCTACTCGCGGTACTGCTTTGTATTACAAGGAAAACTATTGGAAAGAGGCTTTCGATTTGCTTCGCCGTGCCGATCAAGAGATTGATGTTCGCGGTAAGAATGCCAAGGAGAAGGCTGCCCTCCATTACATCATCACTAAAGAACGCTTGGCTATGTATATCAAGCTGCGTAAGAGTGATAGTGCCAAGGATCAGATTGGCATTATGGAGAACCAGGTTACCTATGCCGCCGACGAAGAGCTTAAGAACGACCTTCTTTATAATAAAGCGGTATATCATTACTCGTTCGGACAGAATGCCCAGGGTAATGAGGTGTTTAAGGAGATGGCTGGCAAGCTTACAGCCTCTAAGCAGTACGACAAAGTTGATGAAGTTTACAAAACCCTGATTGCTAATGCTCGTCGTAGTGGCAATTCAAACATGGTGGCTCAGTCGTATAGCAACTACTTGGCATGGAAAGATTCGGTTAACAACTTGAAACATGCTGATGAGATTGGAGCGCTGAAAAAGCAGATTTCTGACAACGAGGCTAAGATTGACGATCAGGCTAGTTCGCTCACAGCACGCCAGGCCATCATTGTTGGTCTCTGCATTTTGGCAGCTGCTCTTGCTGCAGCTTTGATACTGGGCGGTATCGTACTGATGCGTTATATTCTGCTTACTCGTAAGCAGAAGAAGTTGATTAGTCTGGCTAACGAGAACAATGCCCTCAAGGCTAAGTTTATCAGCAATATCTCGGCCCAGCTTAATCCTACTCTGCATAAGCTCGATGCAAAGATTCCTGAGGTTAAGGTTCTGCTTGATTTCTCTGAGCATATTGCCACTCTCTCTGATATTGAGAATACTATCGATCAGGAAGTTGAGAAGACTGATGTACAGCTCACACCATTCTGCGATGAGTTGGTTAGCAACATCAAGCAGCAAGTTAATCCTGGTGTGGTAGTTAAAACCAATGTGCCTAGTTTGAGCGTGATGATGAATAAGGAGTATGTATCGCATATCCTGCATCATTTGTTGGTTAATGCTGCGATTTATACCCCAAAGGATGGTACCATTTGGCTGGATTACAAGAAGCGTGGTGCACATGTTCACCAGTTCTTGGTATCTAACACAGGTGATCCTATCCCCGAGGATAAGAGAGAAGACGTGTTTAAACCTTTTTCCGAGGTGAAGGACTTTACCGAGGGCGACGGTCTTGGATTACCCATCTGTAAGCAGATGGCCATCAAGATGAAGGGCGATCTCGATATCGATTCCGAGTTCACCAAGGGTACACGTTTTGTACTGTTGTTACATTCTTAAGTAAACAACTACACCTTTTATAACTTTACAGTTGATATGTCCACCAGCCCATTGACTATTGCATAAATGGTCAATCCGGCTGGTGAATGTATTTGTAGCTTTCGGGCTATGTTGCGGCGATGGGTAATCACTGTGTTGATGGATATACACAGATGGTCGGCTATCTCTTTGTTCGACATGCCTTGTACCAGTGAGATAATCACATCTTTTTCTCGGTCGCTCAGTGCATCGGGGTTCTGTGCAGTAGCATTACCAAACACCATGCCTGATATATTACGCGACACGTCCTGCTGCTTGGTTATCTGCTCCAGTCGGCGTATAGCTGGCACAAAAATATGGTCTTCAACCAGTGCATGCTGGCGCAACCAAACCTCATTTTCGTAGATATCGTGAAGTGTGGCTGTCAGTTGATTGTTATGCAGTCCGTCTTGTGGCAGATATTTAATAATTAGCAGTTTCAGTTCGCGTAGTTTTTTGTCGGTAGCGCCGTGGTGTTTCGAGAATGTCTCCACGTTGTAATCATTTGCAGGCTCGCCGTCGATCAGTTGCTGTACATAAGGAAATAGGGTTTTCTGTTCGTACTGCATGTGGCGGCGAATCTCGTGGGCATACTCGTCGTAAAATTTCAGTATCAGTCGGCCCAGCGAGTCGTTCTCGTCTAGACTCTCGCTCAGCTCTCTTCGAATGTAAGGCAGCTGGAACTCTAAAAAATAGGCGTGGCTGGCCTGCAGATAGTGCAACAGGGTGGGCACGCTAATCTGTTCATCGTTGTCAAACTCGCCATAACCGTTTATGGCATAGTTTACTACTGCTAGGAATGTGTATGTGTCCACATCGTTGTCCTCGCATGTCTCGCGCACGGTTTTATCACCAAAGCCCAGATTTATACCAAAGCTTCCAAGTGCCTGCAATAAATCGTAATTATCGCGGATTAGTGATATCATTTTATCGTCCGCTTCATACATCTTCTGATTCTTCATTTTCTTTACCAGTATGCCTATTAATGATTATGGCTGCAAAATTACTACTATTTTTCGAGATATACAATACTTATTATTAGGTATTTTTTTGCTGATAGCTGCTTGTATTTAAATTATTCTTTGTACCTTTGTGCCCAAAATTAAGTAACTAATATGACCAAGAAACTATCTCACATAGATTTCGAAAAGGCTGGGGCTGATGTGTTCTGTTTCGACAACGGAACCGAGGTGCGCGAGTATCATGTCGTCATTCGCGTGCAGCAGGCGTGCCTTCCGTTTGCCCAGCAACTCGATGCTGTGCTGAATGCCTATAACGGCTTGCTGGACCGGTTGCCTGGAGTGCAAGCTGTATTTAAACGTTATTTTTTAAGCGATGCGGCAAATCAAGCCGATGCGATTGTTGTAAGCGATGTTACCGACTGTGCCAAGAGTATTATCCAGCAGGCGCCTCTAGATGGAACTAAGGTGGCACTGTGGGTATGGTTGATGACTGGGGTGCGAACTACGCTCACCCAAAGCGAACTCTACGAGGTTAGCCACGGCCAGTTCCGTCATCTTTTTAATGCCTCGGCCCATAACCTGGCTGCCAACTCCGAGTATCAGATGCGTCTGCTCTTCAACGAGTATATCATGCAATTGGCACAGGAGCGCTGTACGCTATCTGATAACTGCATTCGCACATGGCTGTTTGTGAATGATATCGACTTGAACTATGGTGGCGTGGTGCGTGCCCGTAATCAGGTGTTCTTTACTCAGGGGCTTACCGTTAACACCCATTTCATAGCTTCTACGGGTATTGGTGGGCGCCAGCAGGATCCTAACGTGCTAACCCAAATGGATAACTATGCCATTGCAGGCGTACGCCCCGATCAGATTCACTATTTGTATGCTCCCACTCATCTAAATCGCACCAGTGACTATGGCGTGTCGTTCGAGCGTGGTACCATGGTAAGTTATGCCGATCGCCGTCATGTGTTCATCTCGGGTACTGCCTCAATAAATAATAAGGGCGAGGTGATGTATCCCAACGATATTGTTAAGCAAACCCACCGTATGTGGGAAAATGTCGAAGCACTGCTGAGCGAGGCCGATTGCAATTTTGACGATGTGGCCCACATGATTGTTTATCTGCGCGATGTGGCCGATTATCAGCTGGTGCGCAGTCTCTATACCGAGCGATTCCCAGGCAAGCCCTGTGTCATCGTTCATGCGTCGGTGTGCCGCCCCGGGTGGCTCATTGAGATGGAGTGCATGGCCGTTAAGGCGGTATGCTTGCCAAATATGCCTCAGTTCTAATAGTCTGTTGGCATGATAAACCTGCGCTTGGTCGTAAAACTGCTGGCTGCATTCCTACTGTTGGTGCTGTTGGTAGTGGGGGCAGGTGTGATGCTGGTAAATTCAAAAGCTTTTCAGCAGCGGGTGTTGCAGCAAGCCACTCAGATTCTGAGTGACCGCTTACAAACGAAGGTTAGTATCTTATTAGTCAATTCCCCGTAAAGCGGCTGATGATGGTACAGCTGCGCAACCTGGGTAATATTTGTTATACCGGCAGTTTTCGTGTTATTCATAAGGAAGAACGTTTTTGGGGAACCCTTGGCACCTCAGCAGGCAGGATTACGTTCCTGTTCTGGCGCGATCTCTCTTGTTCGTTCTCCTTTACCGATACAAGTCAGATGCATAAACTCAAGGTGCACCGTGGCCGTGTAAAGTTTCACAAAATGAGCGATGAGGCTCGCCAAGCTAAACGTGCCCGCAAACAGGCCCGTCAAGCTAAATACACAAAAAGGAAAATGAACTAATTTTCAATTTGGCCACTTTTACTTGTGAGTTTAAAATCCCCAACCCAAATTACATGGGCTAGGGAACTTCTTTATAATTGGATATATGTTTACTTGATATACTTTACCTTTTCTGCATTGCGAGGTTTGGCATTAGGAGACTCGTTGGGATAGCCGATGGCAAGGATATAGTTCAACTTGTAGTCAGCAGGGATGTCGAGATGGTCGAGGAAGAACTTGAACTTCTCGTCTGACAGCAAGAGTCGGACTGGGCCTCCCAAACAAACGGTGCCAAGACCTAATGCTTGGGCTGCCAGCATCATGTTCTCGCCTAATAAGCCAGCATCAAGCTCACCACCACCGGCGGCTGGGGTGCAAACACATATAAGGTTGGGGGCACCATAGAATAGACTGCGACCTGCGGCTTTGTTGACATCGGCTATCAGCTGCTGGTTTTCTACTATGCGCACAATCCATGGCTGACGATTAACGGCGCTGGGGGCATTAATGCCAGCACGGGCCACTACCTGCAACTTATCGTGCTCTACTACCTTATCTTGATACTTACGTACCGAACGGCGTGCCATGATGGTGCTAAGTGTGGGGTTAAGCTCCAGCTGCACGTCGATATCAATATCGGTAATTTTATCGGTAGGCTCGTAACGCTTAACTACACGACCATCGCTGCTAATCAGAAATTTGGTAAAATTCCATTTTATGTCGGCATTCTTGTCGTAGTTAGCATCGCGTTTGCGCAGCATGTCATCGAGTAATTTCCCCATGTTGTCGTTCAGGTCAAAGCCACCGAACGGCTTCTTCGATTTGAGGTAAGTGAAAAGTGGATGCTCGCTAGGACCGTTTACGTCGATTTTGTCGAACTGCGGAAACTGGATTCCAAAGTTGGCAGTACAGAACTGTTTGATTTCCTGAATAGTGCCAGGGGCTTGCTCGCCAAACTGATTACAGGGGAAATCGAGAATTTCCAAGCCTTTAGCTTGGTACTTCTGGTACAGCTCTTCGAGCTCTTTGTACTGAGGGGTGAATCCACACCTGGTGGCGGTGTTTACAATCAATAACACCTTGCCTTTGTACTTGTCCAGCGAAACTTCATTGCCTTCATCGTTAGTTACTTTGAAATCATACACACTCTGAGCCGAAAGGGTGAGCGTGCCCATCATTGCCATCAGACATAGAATTAAATTTTTCATATTCGTTTAGTTCTTAGTTTAAAAATATAGTGAATTATTTGAATGTAAGCACTACCTGGCCCTTACTGTTAGAGGTTACCACGGCGGTCATTCTGCCCTGGCGCCAGGTTTTCTGATCGTTGCTGGTAAAGCCGTAGGTTGCAAGATCTTTGCACAGGGCCTCGATATCATCGGTAGCAGAAAGCGTGATGTTGGTGATGGCCTGTCGGCGACGGGTGAGCAAGGCTGTGGATTGATAGTTGTCCATCTTAAATGATGCAGACAATACCTTGGGTGTGGCTTTGCCTACGGTGTAATCGTAGCTGGTCAGTACTGATTGCGCTCCTTTCAGAGTGCGGTTCTGATACAGTAGTACGCCTAAACCTACCAAGTCGGTATGGTTGCAGGCAGCAGCTAAACCGGCCTCGATGGTTCTTGGAGCAGTTTCGTACTCTTTGTCGTCCATTTCGGAATAGGCCATCTTGTATGCCTTTGCATCATCGAGTGCAAAGCCGCAGGTGTAGCTACTGGTGAGCGAACCACGCTCGTAGTGGAGGTTAACAGTGCCTAACTGGGTCTGTATGGTGTAGGCCTCGCCTTGATTATCTACATAACCTTGACCATAAATCTTCTGCAGTTCGACCTTGACTTTTGCAAAACGCTCCTTTACCGCTTTTAGTGAGGGGTAGATGGTATCTTCGGTGACATCTACGGCATATACACGGTCGGTAGCATCTGAGACGGCTAATGTGATGGTGCACTTGGTGCCATAAACATCGCCATCGTAAATGTACGATTTAGCAGTATGCTTGCCTTCAAGTGTGCGCTCTGTAAATCCTTTCTCAAGCAGCTGCTTCTCGAACAGGCTTGCCTTGATACCCAAAGGAATACCCATAAAAGCATTGCGATTATTGTTGTTATCGGCCAGTGTGGCTATGTCTGCCATAGCTATCTGTGCTGCATCATCGATACCATCGGCACTCTTCTTTGTCTTCTTCTCGGTCTTGGCCTTCTTCTTAAAGATTTTCTTAAAAAACTGTGCATCAGCGGGCTGGCAAACTATCACTGCAGCCAGCAATGCAAATAATATCTTTTTTGTCATATTAGGTATAAATATTAAAAATC